>Ga0265298_10001700_pt1 | contig 32335 bp, 55 predicted proteins | sample AusTroGonzalo_MG_3_FD_193486 | JGI IMG/M metagenome (GOLD analysis project Ga0265298, IMG submission 193486) | Bovine rumen microbial communities from tropical cattle in Woodstock, Queensland, Australia - Gonzalo_01 | ecosystem: Host-associated > Mammals > Digestive system > Stomach > Rumen ... | reverse complement strand
TGCGCCTTCGACCTTCGGAAAAAGTAGACCCGCACCTAGAATTCGACGGGCTGATCCATGAAGCGTGTCGGAGCTTTTCGCAATCCACTCGGTGCATGTGCCTTCGAAGCGATTGCTATCACCTCAGCTACGGTCTTGTTTTTTCGCCAGTTGTTGCAGCGTCTGTGCGTCGCGGCGAGGTTCGCGTAATCCTTTGCGCATTCTTCTTTGGTCGCGTAGCCGCCGAGCCAATACTTCGATACTGGTACGAGTTCGTCAACCTCGAACGCCATGGGATGACGCGCAGGCAGCGAGTAATCGATTCCAGCCGGGCGTCCGAAGACTTCGCATATCCAACATGGGCGGCGTTCCGATGCGAGCCTCTTACGCAGCATTCGCCTGGCATACCCGTTAGCATACCTGGGATTAGCGCCCATCAGACCACCCACCCTATGCTCGCTGATACCCACCAATGCGTGCGCGGTGGCATAAAGAAAGCCGCCCATCTCTGAGCGGCTAGACAATTCAACACACCAGCATTTTAGCACATATTGTGTCAGTAAATCCAATGACTACCAAATGTACCCATACCTCATATCTCAGCTTCTCCTTTCAATATACGAGACACACCAACGCTATCAATCCAATCAAATGCAACATCAAGTAGCTCATAGCAGTACGTCCGATTTAGATTCTTGTCCTCGCTTATTCGCTTTACCGTCATGCCATCGATGTAGCGCCACTCAAGCAGGTTCGCGTATACCTCGCCGAAACCTTTGCGCACGCCCTCGATGATTCCCAACGACACGCCGATAAACTCAATCAGCTCGCTTTCCTCTCGCCTTAGTGATGCAAGCTTGCTTTCAAGTTCGTCAACGTTATAGATCGCACGCTTGGCTGTCGGGTCTGGTTTCTCGGTGTTCGCCCGTATCGTCGGCGGCGCCCAATCGTCGCAATCGAACATGAGCGCAAGCTGTACCTCGTGCAGGCGTTGCACGTATTGGCGTGTCAGCTCGAAGCGTTCACGGGCGTTCATGAGATTACTTCGCCGTCCAAGTTCACGAGTGACAGCAAGTCGTGCGCGTGATCTAACGCTATTCCCAGCTTCTCGCGTAGCTCGTCGCGCTCCTCGCGCACCCTCCCCAACGCCTCCCGCATGGCTTCCTCGCGCTTATTCGCGCTTTTTGCAGCTTGGTAATACTGGGATATGCTCCCGAACTGCCTTTCGCCGTCCGCGCTGAATATCACGTTCCTTGAAAAGGCCTCGTTGAACATTCCCAGCTCTTTTCGCTGGTTCTCGACCTTCTCTTTCAGCTTTGCGTTCTCGTCTTTCAGTTTCGCCGCTACCTCGCTGCCATCGCACATGGCGCCCACCATAGGGACAAGCAGAGACTCTCCGCTGTTGCCGTCCACCTCTCCGTGCCAGCCCACCAGCTCGGCGATTTCATCTAGCTGGGATTGCAGCTCGGCGATTTCCTCGCCCGCGTCGTTGTTCATGTCCTTGAACTTGCGCAGCTCGTTCGTGTACCTATCGACCATCTCCCGCTCAGTCATCGCCGCCTGACGATCGAGCAGTTCGATAACCTTGTCGTACACGTTGAAATTGTTCACGTAGTAGACATTAGAAAACTCACGCACATCCGCTTCTAGCTTCTCTCGCGTGTCGTTCCCGTCGTTAGCGTCCACGTCATCGGATGTAACGACGTTTTCAGGCGCTAAAGTGTCTTTATGCTCGGCGATAAACGCCTCGACGCTCATCATCGAAGCCTCGCCTGCGTCGTTCGGGCATTCAAACTCCACGTGCTCGGCGTCGAACCAGGCCTGCCGTTCCTCGCCGTCCATGTTGAGCAGCCATTCGTAATTGGTCGTCATTCCGCACCTCCCATCTAGCCCTCACGAACTCCCTGCACCTCGGCGCGTCGAGCAGCGTCCATTTCTGCCAGCATCGGCAAAAGCCAGCAGACGATGCATAGGAGCAGTCGATGCAGTGCGCGTTGCTATCGCTCATTCCGCACCTTTCTCCCTATAGCTCTCGCATACGGTTACTCCGTCCGCTTGCTTGAAAGTCCTGCTCATGCACGCGCACATCAACCTCGTCACTCCCACGTAGCTGTACTTGCAGCCCCAGCAACGCGAAGACACGGACTCCCATCCACTTATGTTCGTCGTTGTCGTGGTCGCAGGCTTGTATAGCGTGCATTTCTCGAATGGTGGGAACGTCGTCATTCCGCACCTTCTTTCCGCTCAGCAAGCGAGCAGAACCCGTTTGAGCTAGCGGGTCTGTCGTTCTCGTCACACCAGTATCCGCTCGTGCTCAACGCGCTATACGTCGGTCTGTACCACTTGCAATCCATGCATCGCACGACGGGTGCCCATTTTCTTCCATCCCATGTGCGTATCTCGGTCACACCCCTTTCCAAATCATAGATGATGTTCATGACGCTGCCGATGTACTGCACGAACAGATTACGTATTGCCATCACTCATCACGCATCCTCAGCTCGGCGGCGTACTTCCCTTCAAGCTCTCTCAATCGCTTTAGTGCATCACTCCAAGTGATATTTACGTACGCCTCTTGCCACTCTTCCCAGAAGTCGTGCAGCACGTCCTCTACCGTGCGCGGTTTTGCGTGCGTGTGAATACTCGGGTCTATGTCGTTGAGCGTCGATGTGAAGTGAGCGCCGAAGCGGTCGAAAGTAATTGCGTTAACAGTATTGCCGTTCTCGGTCACATCGCCGATATGCCAAGGTACGCCGTCCGCATCCACGGGCAACTCCATGTACTTCTCGGCGATTTCGCGCTCGATTTCGTCGGCGAGCTCAATTAGTTCTTCCCTGAACACATGCGGAGGTGTTTCCGCAAACTCGCGCAGCTTCTCGATGCTCTCCATCACGCGCTCCTACCGTCCACCATATCGACGCCGAGCTTGGTCAGCATGTCGTAACGTTCCTTCCACGCCTTCGACCTGAAAGCCTTGTCGGCCAACTTGGTAGCCGCCATCTCGAGCAGTTCGTCCATGTGCTCCTCGAACCAGTCTTGCAGCATTTCGGCAGCCGCCTCTGACCAATCGACCGTGTTGTCGTAATGGCTTTTGCGCGGCATGTTCCTTGTGATGTTGTCCATTAGCTCGCTTTTTACCTGCTCGGTGGCCTTTTCGACCACCAACTTTTCGATAGAGGAATCGTCTAGAGTGATTCCGAATTGCACGATGTGCTCCATGTCAGCCTCCTAGTAGTGAATCGTCGCGAAGTCGTGAACGTTGTCCGCTCGGCGTCCGCCGTTGATACAATCACTCATCGGCGCTCACCGCCTCGCGTATCTTGACGGCATACTTTGCGATTGCTTCGTCTGCGACGTTCAAATCGCACACCTTGTATGCGAACTCCCGCAGCACGTCCTCTACCGTGTGCGGCTTGAAATGGTGGGCAAGGTTCGCCTGGCATACTGGCTTTTCCTCACGTGAACTGACCCGCGCCGTGAACTGAGTCTCTGATACGGCTACCACCGTTCCTACCCTGTCCTTGCTCAGCTTCATCTTGTCGCCCACGCGAATCGGAACACCGTCCGCATCGAGCGGTAGCTCCATGTAGCGTTCGTCCACTTCGGCTTGAATCGCGTCGGCGAAAGCGTGTGCTACCTCTAAATTCGTCACACCGTCAAGGTCGAGCGGGATGCACATTGCATGTGCGAGAGTGTGTCCCGATTCATCGGCGTACCTTCCTGCTTCGCGCAGCTTCTCGATTGATTCCAGCATCATTCACCGCCTTTCATGATTCCAAGCTCTTCCATGCGCTCCTGGAAGTCGCATCTCTCGGCTTCATAGCATCCCATGACGCACCATCCGCAATGGTCCATCCTGCCAATGTTCTTGAACCACATGTCCCGCACGAGCGATTCCAGCTCAACTTCGCGTGCGCGGGCATTCCAGGCTTCGATTGCGCTTTGCTCTGTAGCTCCGTATACCTTCGCGCCGCAGTTCGGGCAGTAGTTCGGTGACCATGAGTCATTCCAAGAATCCAACTCACCAGAACTTCCAGTTATCTTGTCAGCCCCGTTTTCACACTCCTTACAATGCCAAACGCCAAATTCGTCGCGGTACATTTCGCACGTCCGCTCGTGGCGCGTCTTCAACTCGCTCATGCGTCCACCTCCTTGAATCTCGTCCCGCATCTTGGGCAATATGCCCATAGCGGGTCCAACTCTCCGTCAGCAAGCGGGTAACGACATTTACCGCAATATGCGTCGTACTTCGACTGGTCAGATAACCACGCTTCTATTCTCGGATGGCACAACTCGCATTCTTGCGTTGTCTCGTCCACCTCCCAGAACTTCAAGAAGTCCCTTATATCGTCATCTGTGAAGTAGTTGCCGCATTCATCGCACTTCGCCGAAAGAAGCGGCACGTCATTGTGCATCTCGATGAACAGCGTCGGTTCGTTTCCGCACGTCGGGCAGATAATCCTTACCTCGCTCATAGGACAACACGATCCTTCCGCTTCTCTTCTTGCGCGAGTTCCGGGCCCATGATTGAACGCCACGTCGAATAACCTGCCTCGGTAATCGCCGTGCAAATCACGGCTTCGGTGACGGCTTCGACGCCGACGACTTCAATGACGGCTTCGAGAACCTCCTTGACTATCCAGGCAGTTATCGGCGTGATTTCAGGTCTGTCATGACTGACGGCACCAAGGCCAATCGGGTGCTCTTCACACCATTTCTTCAGCGCGTCGCTGTCAACCTTGCACCTTATTGCCTCTTCTGTTTTCCTGCTCATAGCTTGAACTTCCTCCGTCTCAAGTCCCTGTGTTCGGGACATTCCTCTTTCGTGATTGCGTACAAGTCCTTGAACGTCATGCGGCGGTAGAGCAGGCGGCAGTAATACGCCCATCTGTGCACTTTCGCGCCTGGTTGCTCGATGCAGCTCAAGTGCTCGCACATGTTGCATCTCGTGCCAGCGGTTTCAGGCGTTGAGTGCGGTTCTGGATGCTTTGCCGGGTATTCCTCTTCTAGCTTGCCCATCTACTCCACCTTGATTCCAAGTTCACGTGCGCGTTCCTCGAACTCGACTATTCCCAATTCGCAAACGTCGAGTCTCGGGCATGGAGAGCAATCCCGGCTATCGCCGTGCGTCATGCAGAACCACATGTCAATCACGAGTTTTTCCAAGTTAAAGATGCGCTCCATAGCCAAGGTGATCACTGGCTTGTCCGGCTCGGAACGTGCGAGTTCGGCTATTCTGTGGTCAAGCTCCATATCCCATGCCTCAAATCTATCCATGTCTGTTTCGTGTTTCAGCTCTTCCATTGCTCCATTTCCCTCCTGATGATCTCCTCGTACAACTCGGCCTTCTCGTGAATCTCCTCGCGCAGCTTGCGCCGGAGGCCGGCGTTCTGCTCCATGAGCGCCTCCACGTCTGCCTTGAAGTACACGGCGTAAACGCCCTTCTCGGCTACGGGAATGCAAGATGTGCGGCCCATGATGCTCATGAGCGAACCACCTTCGCGCCGCAATACGGGCATCGCCTGTACACGTGCGGCCTATCGTTCTTCCAGGACGTGTTGCATTCGCGGCAGGACACCCATCCTGTATCATGGTGTTCCAGCTCGCATTCCCTCACGCGCTCGTACCGCTCACCGTCCACTTCGATGTAGTCCACTTCCCGCCCGACGCGGTTGAGCGTGTGCGGGTGAGTTGAGCCGTCGGTGAAGTCGCGTTCCTTTTCAAGTGCGCCTGCGAAATCTTCCAGCAGCTCCTTCACTGGGTCTGGTTCGACGTGGTGGTAAAGGTTCGCGTTGCGTATCACCTGCCCATCGCATACGTACTCGCCATGACCAACGGCTAAAACGCGATGTACTGGTTTTTCATGCGCTCCGTGAAGCGCATCACCGACGTGAATCGGCACGCCGTCTGCGTCCACTGGCAGCAGCATGTACTTCTCTTCGATTTCGTGCTCTATCTCGTCGGCGATGATTAGCAGCAGGTTGCAATCCTCGTGATGTTCAAGATTCCTGCCCTTAGCCATGTTCCGTGCCGCTGTGCGCAGCTTCTCTACGCTCTCCATGTAATCCTCCTTGCTATCAACGCCAACGCGATGAGCGGGATGATTAGCGCCCATGGCGTGGCTTGTCGTTTAGTCCTCATAGGCAACGGCTCCATTGCGTCGCCATCGCCTTTGCTATCCCTGGCCATGTCTTGCTCCGCGCCTTCGACCGCTCGAACGGCGTGAGATGCAACGAGTCCATGTGCCACGGCGTGTCCGTTCCCTTGCCGTTCGCGTACTCGATAACATCTGGCTCCACTTCCTGCGTAGGCTCAAGAGGCGGCAAGCCTTTCAGCCATAGGCACGTCTTCTTGCGCACCGGGTCGCCGAACATGTAGGGATGGATGATCTGGTCGGGCTTGCGGTATAGGTTGCTCATGATTCCCACCGGGTTCTCTATCGCCACCATGGGAACGTGGTCCAACGCGGTGAACGCGAGGAAGAACCCTATCGCCATCTGTTGCCTGCCGTCTCGTCTCTTCTGCTCGAAGCTCGGAGCGCCGGATACTGCCAAGTGCGTGCATGGCGGGAACGCGAGCACCATGTCCCAGTTCATCTTGCACACCTCCAACGCGTCAGCCTGTATGTGCCACTCCGGGTGCCTGCCGGACGTTGGCAGGAGGTCGCATGAGTAGGCATCGACCCCCACCCGGCGAAGGTACGAGGTGACTATTTGCGATTCCTCGCAGGCGACTAGTACTTTTGCCATGTCAATCACCGCCGAGTTCCATTTGCAGTTGCCCTGGTATGACGCCATCCTCGATCCACCAATGCCAGACTTCCTCGCCCGTGCTCCAATCGCACTTCATGCCGAGCGAGCGCCTTGTCTCTAGCATCTTTCCGAACGCCCTGATGTACGCCCGTTTGTAAGACGGGTACTCTGCCGCCTCGCGCTGCCTTGTAGCGCCGCCCATCGGGCAAATCAGGCACCCGACACGCGAGTAGCCGCGTTCGTACAACGGGTTGAGACTGATACCCGCGTACTCGCAGAAGTCAACAACGTCGCTCGTTGACCAGTCAAGAATCGGGTTGACCATCGACTCCTTGCGTTTGCGCATCGAGGCGATCATCGTGCAGTCGAACACTTCCGGCAGTTCCCGCGATTCCTCGAAAACCTCCGCGGCATGTTCGTATGACCAGTTGAGCCGCTTCTTGCCCACGCTTTTTATCTCGAACTTACCTCGCTTTGAGCGTGCATATGACTCGTCTGCACGGACTCCCAAGACGGCAAGCGAGTTCGGCGTGCTCGCCTCTTTCAAGTGCTTGCAGCAGTAGCGCACTATGCGCGTAGGCGGCATCTTCTTGTGCGGTATCAGCTTCCACATGGTCGTTCTCTCGCCCTTGTACGTCGGCAGCTTCAAGCTAGCCTCGATTCCCTTCTCTTCCAGGCTTGCGAACAGCTTCTTGACGTGCGTCACTGTTTCAGGCGCGTCCGCTGTCGTGAGTGAATGGATTACCCTGAACGGCACGCCTGCCGCAAGGCACACGCCAACCAGAGCGTCGCTGTCCTTGCCGCCTGAGTAGCAGACGGTCATTGGCTTGCCGTAGAACTCCTGCGACATTCGGCTCGCGAGCTTCGCCGTCTCGATTGCGCTTTCGAGTTTGTCCACGTCAATCACCAGTTCGTGTAGAAGTCATGCACGTGTGCGCCGCTGCCGTAGTCCATCACCACGGCTTCGCCCTTGCCTGTCTGCACTACCGTGCCGATCTCTATGCCCTCGTCGGCATCCACGCCTATCACGTAGCGCCCTTCCGAGTCGCGGTAGAAGCCCTCGTCATCTGCTGTCCACTCGTCCGTCATGTAATGCCGCATCACGTTGCTGCTGTAGTACGTCTCCAAGTAGCCTTCGTACCAACCTGGCATCTCATGCGATGGGCCGTCGGTGTTGTACAAGTCGGAGTATTCGGCGTAGTACGTGCCAGAGCCGCTGTAATCCTCGGTGTACTCTGGTTCGGGTTCGTACACCTGTTCGTCGGTTTCCTCGTCTGAGGTTGGCTCTGGTTCGCTCTCAGGCGCATTTTCAGGCTCCGCTTCTGGTGCATTCTCCGAGTGGTTGATGACCACTTGCGGGATCGGCTTGTCCGTAGCCACCGCCCTGAACGTCTGCGCCTGCTGCGCCTCGGTTGCGTCCTTCGCGCTAGCCGTGGAGCATCCTGCAAGGAGCAGGCAGGCGAATAATGCAATGATGATGCGTCTCATTCGTACAGCCTCCTTAGCGGCTTTTCCTCTTCGATGATCCTGTCAACCAAGTACGGCTGCATCCTCCTGGTTTCGTCTGCAAGGCGCATCGCCGACTTCCCAAGCGCCTCGTATGCCGCCTCTAGCCTGTCGTATGCATCGAGCAAGTTGTCGTGTTCTTCCTCAAGCCGCTCGTTCCTCTCGCAAGCTGAGATGAATGCGTCGTGGTACTCCAATGCGTTCATCGTTCCTCCAAGTTGTCGAAGCCTCCCACGAGGATCGCGAGGAAGGTGTCGAGCGTCATCGTCACGTAGTTCTCTCCGAACCTCTTCTCGCCGCATCCTCGGCGCTTGTGTACGACGATCCCGTACTCCGCATCGTCGTTCCCGCGCTCCACTTCTGCCTCTTCCAGCCATCCCGAGAGGTTCATCTGCTTGCAGCACTTGCACTCGACGACGCACCGCTTGCCTCTCACCCGCAGCCCGGATATGTCGCCTCTGTCGTTCATGCCGTTCTTGACCCTGCGCTCGATATCGCCGCAAAGCCTCTTCGACATGTACGAAGCGGCTTGCTGCTCAAATGTCGCACCCTTGCGCGATTCCCTGCTCATAGCGCCCACTCCTTGCCGTCCGTGCTGACTACGAGCCTTCCGTGCTCTTTGAAGAGCCTGGAATGGTCCCAGAACATCTCGTGGCTGAAAAAATCGCCGTTCCAGAACTTTTCCTCGTCCTCTTGTGTGTTCCACTCCCAGCGGAACGAAAGCCTTCCGTCGTGCCTCTTCTCGTGGCATTCCTTGCAAAGGAGGATGAGCGTGGGCTTGATGACGAACTTGCCCATGGGCGTGCAGAGAATCAGCGAGCCTTTCGAGCGCGGAGGTTCATGGTGCACTGCGAATGAGCCGTTAGTCCTTCCGCATACCGCGCATTGCGGGTAATCGCCCATCCACTTCGTCGCTGAAATCTCGTCGCGGTAATACTCGGCGTTGATATGCGGAGCCGCGTAGAGGTTCACGGTCTCGCGGTTCGGGTGAGTGCTGTTGCTGTATTCAACGATCATGCCGCATCACCCACGGGAACGAAGCTAGGTTCCTTCACCGTCCCGCATATCGGGCATCGCCATGAGAGCGACTTCGCGTCGAACGTGACGCGCTTGGAGCAGAGCGGGCAGACGGGTACTTTCGAGTCATCTGAATCGGAGGGCGGTGCGGGTTTTTCCGCATCCGCGCCGTCCGACGATTGATATAGGTTTAGTTTATCTAAACCTATATCTTTTCTTTTCTTTTCTTGTAAGCCGCTTGGTTCCTTGTCGGTTTCTTCTTTAGAACCAACTCGGTTATGCTTCGGTTTCTTCGTTGGTTTTCTGCCGCCCTTTTTCCCGTTTTGACGTGCAGTTTCAGCCTTTGCTTGATATGCTTCGATATTCTGCATTGCACGGTCTGAATACAGGCAGTCCAAACTACCGTTCATAAGCCCTAGCTCAAGCATTGTCGAAACGTATGTTTTAAGCGTCTCAACGTCTATCAGTAACCGATGCGAAACCGACTTGGTTTCCATGTTGGTTTCACCGTTGGAACCAACTAGGTTTAGCGGCGCTTCATCGCGGTACATTTTCTCTAGGAGAGTCCAGTAACAGTCGATTGCGCCGCTGCCGTTTTCAAGCCTGAGAGCCATGATCGCGTCATCGTCGGCGGCATGTGTGTCGTGGTCGAAGTACCTCATCGCAGCCGCCTAGAACGGTATTTCGCTGTCGTAGATGCTTTCCTGGCTCTCGGCGAAAGCCTGCTGTTGCTGTACAACGTCGCTTTGCGCTGGCTTGCTTATGAAGTCCAGGTCATCTACCAGGATTGAGTGCTTTGAACGCTTCTGCCCGTCCTTGGTGGTCCAGTGCTCTTGCCGGAGTTTTCCGTCGATTGACACCTTCATGCCCTTGCATAGCTTGCTCGCAACGGACTCGGCGCGGTTGCCGAACATGGTGCAGTCGATGAAGCACGGGTCGTTCTCCCATTCGCCCTGCTGGTTCTTCCTGCGGTTGTTCACCGCGATTGAGAATGACAAGATCGCCATGCCCGACTTGGTGGCGCTTATCTGCGGGTCTTTCGTGAGGTTGCCCACGCATACGTACCTGTTAACTGCCATGAAATCACATCCTCTTCTGTTGTTCCCACTCGCGCTCTATCTCGCTTTCGAGCGAGCGGAGCACTAGTTTGTAGACGTTTACCGCCTCCTGGGCGTTCTTGTACTCGACTTCCGAGGCGTGGAAGTCGCGCAGCCTCGCCACTACCTCGCGCACGCCCTTCACCACGAGAGAGATGAGCGTGGCGGGCATCTTCTCTTCTTTGAGATGGAACACGGCGTCTGCTTTAGCCGTGTAGTAGGACGACTCTGCCTCGCACATGTACATGCCTCTCTGCCTGCATAACTTCAACGCGCTGAGCAGTAGCCTTATGCACTCGTCGCGCCTCACGTGCAATGGCAGGGACTCGTCATCGAAACGGATATCATCCATTTAGATCGTCCTCGAACTCCTGAGCCACGGCTTCGAAGAAGGCTGGCGTCTCGGACCACTCCGGGCGTTTCCTCACGCCTTCAAGCACGCTCTGAGGCGTCCTGCCGTGCAACTCCGCCCACCGCTTGATTGCAGCCCACATGCGCTGTTTGGCTGCGTCTGTTGCGCTGTTCTGAGGCTTGGCTGCGTTGCCGTCATCGTCCTCTGCCGCCAAGTTGAACGCGCTAACGAGCGAGTAACGGCGTGCGTAGGTTGAAGCCGATGCCGACTTCTGCGGGTTGTCTGAGTCCCTGAACGGGTGCGACGAAAGCACCATCTCCGCGCCGTCTGCGGCAAACACTGTCTGCATCTCCCAGCAATTGGCGTCCGAGTTGTAAACCGCCCTTTGCCAGTAATCGCAATCTCCGACTTGCCTAACCACGTCCGATACAACGCGGTTGCACTCGTTGAGGCTTGCGAAGCTGCTATTGAAATGCGGGTTCACGCTATCCTTCACGGGTTGCCTGATGGCTGCGTGAACTTGCGCTAGTTTTTCGTGCAATGACACGTTTTCCTCCTATCTGATTACAGGCGGCAGCGCCTCTATGCGCTCTGCCAGTCCGTCAGGCATCGTCAAGCCTCTAACCGCGTAGAGAGTGCGCACCCACTCGACCTCGCTCATGAGCGTCGGGTTCCCATGCAGGTGATCCATCGCCTCGTCGTTCAAGGCGGCTACCTTCCACCATGAGAAATCGTCTGCATAACGGACGATGAAGGCGGGAAGCCCTGCCTTGTTGGCGAGGCTCACCATCGCCATGATTGACGGGTGCTTCTTTAGGTTGATCACAGGAGTGCGCTGGTTCTTGTACTCGACCAGGGCTTTAGGCTCTGCCTTGTCGTATTCGATCACCATGAAGTCGATGTCCACCGCCGGGCAGTCGTAGCCCCAGGCACGGTGGCGTTCCGAGATGAGCGGGTCCCGCCATCCCGTGCGCTCTTCCGCGATCATGCGCCATCACCAAGCAAGAGCCTGTTCGCGCCCTCGAACACGTTGCCGCCTTCCGAAAGCTTCTCAAGCACGATATCGGGCTTGAAACTGTAAACCTGTGCAGACAAACGCTCTGGTTCGCCTTCTGTCTCGTAAGCAACACGAGCTATGCCGTCGGGCAGCTCTCCCGTGCGCTCGAACCACCAACGCGAGAATTCCGTGGCGCAATAGCCGACGTAAATGTGGGCTGCTTCGCCGTTCTCTGCCTGCCATTCTGCAAAGGCTTCTTCATCGGCTAGGTTGTATTCCACAACCTCCTTGCCCGGTTTCGCCTTGAAGCGTTTGACGCTGAACTTGCCTGCATCGTTGCCGAAATACGGAGATGTACGCCTGTCTGTTCCATCGTTGGCATAGGCTTCTAGCAATTCGTCGCGGCATTCGTATTCGAGCATCTTGCGCTCTTCAACGATCTTCTGCTCCAAGGCTTTAAGAGCGAATAGCCTGTCAATGTTCGTAGCCATTAGCTCACCACCATCCCGTCTAACCATCCATTGCCGTAGTTGGTGAAGTAGTGCTTTCCTTTGGCGTCCTCGAAGAACAGAGAGCCAGTCTTGCTTTTGTACACGCATGTTTCGACATGCCCGATGTAGCTGATTGCCCTCACCTGCTCGATGTAGTCTTCCGTTGCCTTGCGCAACTTCTCAGGGATTTCCTCGATGTTCTCTGTCGTTACCATCCCGCCACCGCCTCAAGCGCGGCAAGCACTAGAAAACCGCCGCCAAGCGCAAACGTGATTGCGCGACACTTGGCATGCGTCCAGCCGTGGTATACTTGCTGCGTCCCTGAATCCATGGACGCTTTGACGCCGTAGTTGTTGCCGCAACGCGGCGTCGCTTTTACTTCACGCATTCCTAACCTCCTTTATGATCTCTGCCGTATCAACGAACCATTTCTTGCCGATTTTCACGGCTGGCAAAGTGCCGTTTGCGCACTTGCGTCCAATCATGTTCACTTGGCTCTTACTCGGTTCGACGCCTTCTGGCAGCTCGTAAAACCATCGGCAAAACCGCCGAACGCTCCAAAGGTCGTCCACTCTTACCTCCTTTCGTTTCTTCCAACAGCCCATTCAAGGCAGCACGCCGATTTCGGCAAGACTCAATCCAGTAAGATGGGACAGCTCAAGGAGGTTTGAACAGCACGTGTGCAACGCACGGGTAAACGAGGAAGGAGCTATTCGACGTGCCGCCCTGGATGGACTGTTGGATATTCTCTTGTCAGGTTTCATGACATGTGATTGTTTGCTCACGTGTCGCAAAGTGTGAAAAAGTAACGATAAGTGGCTTTATGTCAGTTTAACTGACATGCTTGCCGAAAAAAATTTGCCCAATATCACAGCCGATAAACTCACAAGCTGCCTCGGCTTTGTAAACGGGCATAATTCTTGGGTTATCCTCATACTTTGCGTAGGTTTGCCTTGTAACTTTCAAGGCGTCTGCAACTGCTTGTTGCTTTATTCCACGCTGTTCGCGTGCTTCTCTAAGCGTCTGCATTTCTCACCTCCTATCGCTTATGAATACAGTTTAACTGACATTTGTATTGTGTCAAGTTAAAATGACATTCTCGTTGTATAATTTCAATGGGAGGCAACTATGGGCAGCATTGGTGAAAACATTAAACAGTTGAGAATTGAGCGTGGAATGTCGCAAGAACAGCTCGCTCAAGCAATTGGGAAATCTCGCTCCGCTATTTCTCAGTACGAAACTGATGTGAACATGCCGAGAATGGGCGTTATCGAAGATCTAGCAAGCGTTTTCCTCGTTGAAAAGCTTGCAATTCTTGGAGATGGTTACAAGTCGAAAGAGCTTTCATACGAAGAGCGCCAACTAATTGACTTGTACCGCAACATGGACGATTCCCACCGCTCCACGTTACTAGAAACCGCACGCGCTTTCTCGGCGCTGAGCGAAAAAGACGAAGCAGTTAGTGAGCGAGTTATCGAACCTAGAGCCATGGATGCTGTGAGGTAAAGATGAAAGTAACGGGTTCAACCATCGAGCAGCTAGACAAGACACGCGCCGATGGCACAAGAAAGCCTAAATCAGAATGCCGGAAATGGCGCATCTGGGCAACGACAGAGCAAGGCAGGAAGTCGAAGCGTCTCACTGGAACGTACACGCAAGCGCAGAAAGCCCAGAAAGCCTATGTTTCGGAGTTGGAAGCGTTCATACCCAACTCTGATACTTTCGCCGCTTACGCTGATTCCTGGCACGCCTGGCGCGAAAAATCAGGCAACTACTCGCCGAACACCATCACATCAGAAGCCGTCATGCTCAGAGCACTCAAGCGCACTCCCATTGCCGCAATGAGGATGGACGCCATAACGCCTCAAGATTGCCGCGACGCTATCTCATGGCTTAAAGACAATCCGATAAACGGAGGATATAAACAGTCCACGCTCGCCCAGTTCCACCAAACGCTTAACAACGTGCTATCTCAAGCAGAAGCAGACGGCTTGATAGCGTCGAATCCAATGGCGCATGTGAAGCGCCCGAAGAGCCACAAGGCAGAGCGAGAAGCGTTATCGCCCGAGGAATTGCAGCTGTTCCTGAACAGAGTGGACGAACTGCCGCTTGACGGGCGCGTCGTCGCCCTGTACCTCATGGCATGTTTGGGCTTGAGGATGGGCGAGGCGCTCGCGTTGCGCGATGACGCCGTTTCGGAGGATTTCGCCCGCGTGTCTGGAACGGTGAGGAGCGCGGACAACACGATCGGGCAGCCAAAGTCTCAGGCAGGCGTGAGGACGCTGCCCATGTCCACGAGGTTGAAAGCGAAAATACAAGCGTGGAGAAGCCTGCGCGATAGGCTCGGGCTCAACGAAGCGGAGCAGCTTTGCTGCAAGTTGGACGGAGGATGGTATTCCGCTTCGTCAATGGACTCATGGTGGAGGAAGAACCGCGACAAGCTTGGTTGCTCAGACATGACGCTCCACCAGCTGCGCCATTCGAACCTCTCCATGATGGCACGCTACATGTCGCCGTTCGACTTGCAGCGTTACGCGGGCTGGTCGTCTATCGAGCCTGCGCGGATATACATCCACGACGATTTAGACGCCGTTTCGCGTGCCGCTAGTGCCGCGTGGCAGTCCGTCGAAGTCAAATCGAACGCACCAGAAATGCACCAGGCGTGAGTTGCCATGCAATCTAGCTGGGATAACGCTATATTATGGATTATCCGCTATTACGTCGCGGCTGTCCCACCTGCATATATATAGATACACTATCGCACACTTTGAGAACATGGAAACCGCTGGTCATTCCCACTTTTGCGCATTTGTGCAAATTTTGAAGTTCAATCGAACGCACCAAAAATGCACCAACCTAGGCACAAAAAAAGCGCCCTCGCCACCGAAGCAGCGAGGGCATATCTCATTCTTCGATTGTCTCTTGTGCGTCCGTGCTTTCGACGTTATCGCACTCGCTCACAGGCACGAGCAGCAATGCGCAGAGCACCATGAAGGCGATGCAGAACGCTATGACGTTCTCGTGGCTCATTGGATGACAATCCGCACAGCTTCAATCCTGCGCATCAGCCCGTCCGTGCCGGACGCGAAGCCTTCGGGCGTCCACGCTTTCCAGCCCGTCCATTCCTCGTGAACCTGGAACGACAGCTTGCGCTTATCGCCGAGTGGACGTTCTAGCACGCAAATCTCCATCATCTCGATGCGCTTGCCCTCGCCCACAGTGCCTATGATCGTGTCGTTGTTGTGCTCTAAGTCGTACTGCACCCAGCCGATATCTTGCACGTGGATTTTGCAGCGCAACTTCCAGTTCGCAGGCGGGTTTATGCGCAACGCTTCCATGCGCAGCGCGTAACCGCACGTGCCAGCGCATTGTCCGTCATGCACAGGGTCGCACCATCCGAGATTTTGCACGTGCGCTTGATAGTACAAGCCTGCGTCGTTCATCGGCTCGCCTGGCTCCTGGTGAGGTTGCACGGGTTGCGCCATGTTCTGCCAGTCTTGACGGTTGCCGTAGAAGTACGACAAATCGAGGTTGCCGCCGTAGCCTGGAATACGTCCCTGCGATGTGTATTGATACATGCTCATATCGTCCCAGTTGCCCGTGTCCCACGTGTTATCAGGGTTCTCCACGAAGCCTGAGCCTATGTACTTGTTCAGGTATGACGCCATCCACAGCGGGAAAGGCACGCACACGCTGTAATCGGTGCTGTTGACGTTGGATGCATAGGCATAGAAGAAAGGCGTCGAGCCTGTCACCTCCCGCACGCCCTCCATCCACGCTGCCGCCCATATAGGCGGGTTCATGAGCGCGTCGTTTTCCCAGTCGAGAACTGGCACGAACTTACCATGGTAGTCTTTCGTTACCTCCAAGAAGAAAGCCGCTTCTTCGTCCCAGTTGCCTGAGCATCCGCGCTCGTTCGCATAATGGTACAGTCCTAGAAGCTTGCCGCTTGCCAGAACGTCATCTGCCCACTGACGCCAATACGGATTGACGTAGCCCGTGCCGCCCGTTGCCTTGACGATGACGAAATCGGAAGGCGTGTTGCTTGGAACGATGCTCGATTGCCAAGATGAAATGTCGATGCCGTTAAGTCCCATAGTTACACCAACCTCATCTGTATTGCTTCGAGTCGCAGTTCCAGCCCGTCTGAGCCAGTCGGATAACCTGCCTTCGTCCACGACTTCCATCCGTAGTTCTGCTGGTGGACGCGGTATTCGAGCTGCAATCCCGTGTCGTTGCGCATCACGTCAACTTCGATAGCTTCGATGCGCTGCTCTTTGCCCGTCGTGCCGATAACCACGTCATTGCCGTGCTTTATGCCCGTGTAAATCTTCCATCCAAGGTTCTGGATGTGAATCTTCACGGCAAGTTCGATGCCCTCAGGCGGGTCAATCTTTAGTGCTTCAAGTCGAAGCCCGAAGCCCGTTGTTCCCGCTACCTGTCCATCGTGAACAGGGTCGCACCAGCCGAGGTTTTCGACATGCGCCTGGTAATACAGCCCGTTGTCGTTGTCTGGTGAGCCTGGTATCTGCTGTGGCGTCACTTCGACGTATGGCGGTCTGAAAAACGCCGTCGCATACCCGGCGTTGTTGTTGCGCGTGCAGCGTGCCACTTCCGAATTGCCCGTGTTGCCCTCGATGGTGCCGAAATATCCGCTGCCCGAAATGTCGCTCCATTCTACGACGCCGATATGGTCAGCCCAGCCGAACGTCTGCCGCCCGTCCCAGTTGAAGAGCACCCAATCGCCCTTGCGTGCTTCGCTGTCTGGAATGCGCACGCCTTGATTGGCAACGCCTGCCGCCGATGCCGACGGGTCGAACGGCATGGCTAGATCATGCACGCCAACGTAGCTTTGAAAGCACGCGCACCACGCCCATCCTGGGTCGTAAGAGTAGCCTTGCAAGTCGCACCAATACCACTCATTGAAGATGTTGTAATCGCCTGAGATGCCGATGTATTGCGCCGCGTCATTGATGTACTGGTCGCTAGTTGCCATCGTAGTCCCTCCATTCCGAGAAGCCTACGGGCAAGCCGTTTGCGTCCAGCTCAAGCGGCTCGTTAGTTTGCGGAGAAACCTTGTCGCCCTCTTTCAGCGTGTTGTCGGTCTGCCGCACGTAGTATTCGACTTGCGGGTTTGCGCGTTTCGCTTCGCCCATGGAAACCTCCTAGTTTTTAATGAACATGAGAATCAATACGAGCGCGAAGATGACGCCACCAATGATGAATATGAGGGCGTCCATTACACGTCCTCTTCGGTCGGCTCGTCTTTCTCGCCGAGCATCGCCATGATGGGCGAAAGGATTGCCATCACGAGCGCAACGATGGTCGCTGACCACACAGGGTCAAGCTGGTAATTGCCGAGCACTGCCGGCAACTGCGCGATGATGACGCCGATGATGCCTTGAAGGATTGTGCGCAACAGCCTGTATTTCGCGTCGTTGCTGGTTAAAAACTTGTCCATGTCCATTCCCTTCTATCCGTGGAATTTCTCCATGCGTTCCTCGATTTTCTCGTCACGCGCTTTCAGCTCGTCAATGCGCTTGTAAGCTGTGTTCATGTCGCTTTCCAGCTTGAACGTGCGCTCGATAACGTTGTTATGCTTGTCAACTTGACTAGCTAAATCGTCCATCTTCGTTTCCATGCGCGTCAGGCGTGCGGTTATCGCACCGTAAAATCCGAGGAACGCTATAACTACCGTTGCGATAGTCCCGATGTATGGCGAAATGTCCACTTCTCTACTCTCTTTCATGCCGTAAACCTTCGAAAAATCCCAGCGCGAAAGGCGGTGATTTGCAGCGGTTCTTTACTGGGATTTCCATCAGCCAACTCCTAACGAAAGGAACGAAAAATGTTGTTCGAACAAGCCGCATACGAGTACGTCAATGACAAGCAATTCGGGCGTAAGTCAGTCCGTCCGAACACCCTTGAGGGCTATCTGTCCGCTATCAAGTGCCATCTGATGCCCAAGTGGTCAGGGCGTGAAATCGAGTCGATTACCTCCGACGAGATGCAGGTATGGGTGGACAGCTTCGAACGCGTAGGCGCTGCCCACAAGGCGTTCAAGACGCTGCGTCAGACCAGGCGCGTCCTTGTACGTCAAAAGCAGACCGCTTGCAGTTGATGCGGGCGAACCTGTAGCGTTACTCGCGTATTTCCTGAACCTCATCTCACCTGATGCAGCATTGCTGAACTCTGCATTAAGGTCAGTTGTTGCTTGCGGAAAGGATACGGAATTACAAACTGCGAACCCAATTCCAGTTCGCACCGCCGTCCGTAGACCTGTACAACGTTATTGCTCCGTCATCGTTTAGGACAAGCCTTGCCATGCTGTTGCCGTTTTTCGCCTGCATACCAGACCATTCGCCATTGTAGATGAAGCCGTTTTGGGTAGAGGATACGGAATCCCGGAGGTTGCCCACCGCCGTGTCAATTATGTCCGAGTTGCCGTTGAAATCATCGATATCGTATGTGTCCGAGTCGGCTGGTTTCTTCAAGTTGAGATTGGTCGTGTAAGTAGCCATTTCGCTCCTATCTTCCCGAAAGCCTGCCATATGTGAATCTACCTGCAAGGAATTCATGCGTAGCTGGTCCGCTGATGACAGGTCCTGCGCAATCTATATGCCCGTCCCATCCAACAGCAAAGGCGTTGCTTCGGGCATTATCTGCTGTACCGTTTCCAACGATGACTGCATATGTGCTGCTGTTGTCTGCTACGTTGTACTTTCCGAATGCAACTTGGTTCGCAGAATTGGCTTTCGTCCCATTGCCCTGCTCTATATTTCCGACGGTATTAATCGTTCCATCGTATGAGACTTTGAATACGGTAGACTCTGCTGCACCGCTACTAGTGATTTTTTTTGAAGACGCGGCAAGCAAAGCTGTTCTTCCATATGACGGGATTGCTGGAAATCTGATTTGCAAGCTGCCTTGAAAGTAGTCACCAACGGAAAACCCTGAAGAATCTGCAACTGCATACAAATACGTAATCTTGTCTTTAGATGAGAGAATAGAAATCGATCCATCCATTGACCCTGAAATAGAACAATCGTGTTTGTTCGAGAACCTGATTACTCCTCCACCAGTCGGGCCGCCGCTAGTCCAAGTCTGAGGACCTAGAGATAGGTATTCCTGACTACCTCCATTAACGGCCACTTTCGTAGGCATGATAGATATATGCGCATCGGTTTCCTTTCCGATGATTGACCCGCTCGCATTAAGCGTCTGCACGATATACCCGTTTCCGTCGAGGATATACATGCCAGCAGCATGTGTACCGTCCACCGTCCCTTGGTGGATACGGTACCCGTTCGCGCTGTCCACGCTGATGTTCAGGCCGTAGTTGTCCTCCCACAGGTGCGCGGCGAGGTAGTTCTGCACGCTCTCATCAATGTTGAGCACGTAGTAGCTCGCTATGTCCGCTGCAACTGGATTAGCTACTACCGTGTACACGTAGTTCGGGCTAGTCCCGCTGCGCGTGTAGTACGTTTTCGTGGCGTCGAACGTCTGACCTGCCTGGTTGACGTATTCGCCGTGCTCTGAAATCCAGTTGAGCGTACCGACAACCTTCTCAACATCGGAAAGGCTGAACGTCGCGGCGTTTGCAGCGGTTTTCGCCTGCGTTGCCGCCGTGTTTGCATCTTCTGCATCTTGGTAGATTCCCGTTAGCGTCGTTCCTGCCGCCGTCGCTGCCGCCTGCATTCCAGACAATAACGTGTTTGCCTGATTGGCGGCAATCGAAGCCGTAGCGGCGCTCTCAGTAGCCTCTTGCGCCCTCTGCTGCGCGATTGCAGCGCCGTCCGACGCCTTCTGCGCCGCATCGGCAATAGGAACCATCAATTCTGTTGCACGTGCCGCCGATATGCTCGGCGCGGAGGTGGACCCGTCGATTGACGCACGCCCGTTCTCGATGCGCACGTTCACGGTATCGCCTGCCGACACGTCCACCGTCGTTCTGCTCACTGGAAACTCGCCAGCGCCGCCAGGGATGGATGCGTAGATCGTGCCGTCATCAGCTATGCGCGACACGGTTGCCGTCGCGGTTTTCTGCGCTTTGTCGGGCTGCTTGCCAAACATCCGCGCAAGTTCCGTTATGCCGTCCACGTCCTCACCTCTTCCACCGCCGTCTCGGTGACGGTTATTCCCGCGCCCATTTCGAGCGATTGCGCCGACACCCTGAACTCGCCGAACAGACGCGCATCGGGCAGCGTTCCCTTGACGATGCTGTACGGCATAACGCCAGGGTAGAACTCGCGTGTGTATCGGCGCGTGTCCTCTACCACGCTCAGCTCGGCAAGCCTTCGCCGCGCATACGCCGCCAGCGTCTCGCCGTTCACGGGCGTAGGCGAGCTGTCGATGTACGTGTGCTCGTATCCGCGTGCGATGGTGGACGTGGCGCTAGCCGCATCGTCGTTTACCGCCTTCGCCGTCATGCCGTCATCGTCTGCGATGTACACGTTCGGCACGTTGCTGTAGTCCAGGTCGTATCGCACGCTCGGCATCAGCAATGCCGCGTTAGTCGAATCGAGCGAAAGCGCCGCATCCGTGGGCATCGGCAGCACATGCACCGTCCCATGCCCGTCTATCTGCATGACGAAGTTTCCAGCGCCGAGCACTTGCCATGCCGCGTCAAGGTACGATTCTCCGAGGTCGAACACGACATGCGAATTCAGCGTGAAAGAGCCGTCCACGCTCACAGGTGCCGCTATGCACTCGCGCAGCATCTTGCCGACGTATGCCGCTCCGTCCGCTCCCATCGGCGCGTATGTCCCTGCGAGCAGTTTCCGAACGCTCGCCGGGTAGAGCACGCTTCGCCCTTCAATGTCGATGACTTCCGCGCCCTTGTCCACGCCGCCGCCAGCGGACGAGCAGAAAAACGTCGCAACTTCCACGCGCTCGTGTCCGTTCTGCTCTGCGACCATGACGAGTCGGTAGTAGCCCTCTTCGAATGCCGCGCCAACGTCCTGCGTTGCGGTCAGCGTCCCGCTTTCGAGCAAGTTGCCGCGCACGCGCTCCACCCTCGCGGAGTCCACGCGCCCTACGCGCCCTGCATCTGCGAACGTGTCCTTGTTGACGCGGTAAAGACGCCATGTAGGCGCGTATCCCGCCGTCCAGTCCATTTACTCTCCCGTGGTCGTTGTGGTCGTGGTGGTGGACGTTATCTCGTCGTTGACGGGCAGCATGAACGCGGCAGACGTGTCCACGCGTACAGCGTCGAACTTCGCCGTTATCACGCCGTAGCCAACGTCTAGCGTCGGCACATCCACATGCGCCTCGTATGCGCTGCCATCGGGCGTCCTCACGAACGCCGTCCCTCTGTGCTGCGCTAGCTCGCGCACACGTGAAGCCGTGACGGCATCCTCTATGCGTATGACGCTCGTCGTTAGCGTCGCCTTGCGACTCACGCCTGCATTGAAGTACGCCTCCGAACTTCCGTCCATGTGCGTGCGTACTTCCACGTCCTTCTCGTACCCGTCCTGTATGACGATGTTGTACGGTAATTCCACCGACGATAATCCGAAGTCGAAACGCAAGCACGACGCGCCGAGGTAGTACCCGAAATCGCACCATTCCTCATCGCCGTCGGCAGTTCGGCACGCCACGCGGTAGCCGTAATCGCCAGCATCGCCGAAAGGCGCGTGCAAGTCCGTCCACGTCGAGTCGAGCGCAAGCTTTGAGCCGATTAAATCTGCTCCGTCGTGCGTCACGCGGTAAAGGTCGTAGTAATCGCCGCTTGCCGCTCCGCTCGGCGCTACGAGCGCGATTGCGCACGCCCGTGTCATGTCTCCGTTCGCGTCGGGCTGCTCGATAGGCGTGATGGTGATGCCGCCCACGAACTCGTAGTACGTGTCAAGGTCGGCGTCGACGGGATTCTCCACCACCACGTACTCGTCATCTTCGAGCACGAAGTACGTGTGGTTATCGTCCACCGCCTCGTCGCTCGTCAGCACATACGATCCCAACGCCGGAACTGGTGCCTGGTGCGACCATGCGACCGCGAACTTCGCAACCGCCTCGGCAGAAGCCAAGCCGCTCGCCGTGTCGGTCGCAACCGCGCTCACCTGGTACGTGCCGCCGTCGCGGAAGTCAAGGCCGCTGTCCAGCGTGATTGTCGCCGTGTAGGTCGTGACGCTGCCAGAGGTCACGGCAGTTGTTTCAGGCACAACAACGCCCGTTGCTATCACATCGCCTGCTGGTTGCGTCTCTCGCAGCGTCTCAGGGCATCCAGTGACGCCGCTATCCGCCGCCGAAACGACGTATGCGAGCGAGACAGACGGAACGCTGCTCGTGATGCCGAATGCGAACGGCTGCGCGGTCAAAGTGGACGCGCTCACGGCAAGCGTCGGGTACGCGGCGATGTTCACCGCGACAGCCGAACTCTCCACGAACTCGCCGCCCGTTGAGCAACGCACTTGGCACGTAAGCGAGCCGCCCGATGCGAACTTGGCAACACGTGCGGAATCGAGCACGTATGCGCCCGTCTCGCCGTTGCCGCCAGCGAGAACATCGTCAAACGCCTCGTAGTACGACGAGAGCGAGCCTGCGGACGGGTTCGCAACCGCCGTGTAGACGCCGTTGGAAAGCGTGTAGTACGTCTTGCCCGTGACGATGGCTGCGTCAGTTGTCTTGACGTAGCGCCGCCTGAACAACTGCCACGACTTCTGCGGAGAAGTGGACGAGAAAATCCACGTGAACGGTATGCCGTCGCCTTCCGCTACCGCAGCGGGTGCCGAGAGAACGACGCTCGGAGGCGTCGATGCGGTCTGGCACGATGCAACGTTGCAGTATTCGCCATACGATCTAACGCCGTTCTCGTCATCCGTGTAGCAGCGTGCGCGGATATAGTACGTCACGCCCTCCGACAAGCCGCGTATTGTGATTGTTGCGCTCTTGTTCCACAAAGACGATGCGCTTGGGTCTACCGAAGCGTCATGCCATTCGAACTCGTGGACCTTCGGCGATTCCGTGGACTTCCAGGCGTTCTCGTAGTCAGACCATGAAAGCTCTATGCCCGTCGTGTCTTCATCGCCCGAATAGCTTTTCAAGTCCCACGCCACGACGCATTCTATGCTCTCGCCGTCATCGCCGGGCGTTTTCTTCGTAATCGAGCACACGTTGTCTGCCGCGCTCGCAGCAGGCGTGAACAGCGGGACCTCAACGATGTTGGAATAGCTGAACAGCGCCGCCTCGTTCGCGTGCCACGCCTTGACGCGCACCCACGAGTGCTTGCCAGCATCGGGCAGCATCTCCGCGACGGAACCGACTAGCGCCGTGCAATCGCCATCGTCCGTAGCGCCCGTATCCGTCCACGCCGCATCGCCAGGGATGGTGGACGGACTAGCATACGTCACGTTGACGAGCTGCTGCAATTTGACAGTATCGACGGGAAAGCCCTCTGGCCTGCTCACGCTGATAGGGACTACCACCTTGCCGCTCGAATCGCGTGATGTTGCGGTGACGTGCGACGCATCCGACGTGAGGATGCTGACGGGCTTCGGGAAACTGACGAAGTACGTCCTGGTCGCCCAGCCCGAATCACCGGCGAATCCCTCTGCGCGTGCGCGGAACTCTACCTGTATGTACTGGTCGGATGTGAGACTCTGGTAGTTCGTGGCGTCATATGACAGATTGAACGAAGTGGACGTGCTCGTGCCGCTCGAAGTGACCCGCACGCGCTGTGAGCCGCTCTTCGACAAGTCGGTAACTACGACCTCGTAGCGTGTCCACAGGCGCTCTCTCGCATCCTCGCCAGGGTCCGTGTCAATCGTCGCGCTGACAGTGCCGTTCTCCGTGTTGAACGACGGGTTTGAGATGGCAGGCTTGCGCGGTTCTCCGAACGTGTACGTTTTCGATTGCGCGACGCTCTTCCACGATCCATCGCCCTTCGTGTTGTACGGGTCCACCGCCAGCGTCACGGAGAGCAGCTTCGGTTTCCCGGCATACGGGTAGAACGATTGGCGGTTGTAGCTGACGTTCTTCTTGCCGCCGTTCGCCACGAAGCCTGCAAGGTTCTCGGCTCTCGTCGTAGCCTTCTCGTTTCCCGTGCTCTCCTTGTCGATGATGTTCTTCTTGCCCTTCACGGACGTGTCGAAGTACCACCTGAAACGCAAACCAGTAGCCCTGTCGCCGCGTGTTTTCGAAACCATGGCGTCCTGGACTTTCCACGTTCCCGTGAGCACGCGGCTGCCGCCCGAGTTTCGCGTGAGCGTGAGCGACTTTACAGGAACAATCGGCTTCTTTATGATGCTGGTGCTCGTGTACTTCCATTTCGCGTGAGCGGCATCGCCTGCCGTGGTGCACTTGTAGTTATGCCCTTTGTCGGTGTTGAGGTACGTGTCGCCGACGTTCGCGCTCTTCACGCCGCTGCCTGCGAACACCTTCGCAGTCGTGGACGTTCCCGTGATTTTCGTTCCCTTGTAAGCCTTAGCCATTAGAACGCTCCTGCCAACTCTAGCCGCCTGACCTCGTGCGCGATATCCCACGCCATCTGCTTCGCGTCAGCGCCGTCCGTGTAGTTGAGATAGACCGTCACGCCGCCAGCGCCGCCCATCTCTTCCGCGATTGTGCGTGCGAACGGGCGCATGTAATCGCCGCTAAGCGGGATGATCGCTTCTGGTCCAGCTTCGCCAGCGCCCACGAGCGTTGCGCCGTCCACGATGCCGCCCTGCGCATACCATCTGACATCAATGGTCGGCTTTCGACCTTGACCTCCGATGCCCCAGGGAATCTCGCCGCCGTCGATAATGAAATGCGGCAACGCGAAATGCGGCAGTTCGAGGCGTGCGCCGCAGATGATATTGCTGATGAAGTTGATGGCGTCCTGCACGATTCCCTTTGCAGTTTCGAGCGGGTTGCAAATCGCCTCCTTTATGCGGTTGAACGTGTCCACCACGCCGCCTACGACGGCAGAAATGCCGTTAATGACCGTCTTTATGCCGTCCACCGCTCCCGTGACGATTGACTTCACGGCAGGCCATACGGTCTGGGCCGCCGACCTGATGGCGTTGAAAACGGAGGAAACCGTCGACTTGATTCCCTGCCATATCGGGCCTACGACGGACTTTATGGCGTTCATGACGTTCTTGACGGTTTCGCCGATTGACGGCCATGTGTCCATCGTATCGCCGAATATCGCGCTCATTACCTCGTTGACCACTTCACCAATGGCGTTGAACACATCGCTCACCACCGTGCCGATGGCTTGCACGATCTCGCCGACAGTGGACGAAACCTCGTTCATCACGGATACGAGCGTTTCGATAACAGGCGATAGCGCCTGGATGGCAGGCAATATGATGCCGTTGATAACGTTTCCGACGATAGTGCCGAAGTTCTGCGCGTCACCTTGCGGTCCGGCTCCGAACACGTTGGCGAACGCTTCGCCAATCGGCGCTAAGGCTGCTGCAAGACCTTCGAAGTCGATTGTCTCGGTCAGCCCTGTCATGAACTGCTCGACGGCTTCCCTGACCGACTGAATGACAGGGATTATGGCGTCGAAGGCGGCAGATATGCCCTCGGCGATTGGCGCGAACAGCTCCGCTGCCGTCATCGTGATGTTCTGCATCGCGAGGTCAATCTTCTCGGACGCAGTTAGCGTGTCGTTGTATACCTGGTCTAGCGCACCCTCGCTGCCGTCAGTTATCGCGGAGTACATCTGCTCGAAATCAAGCTGGCCACGCGATGCAGCATCGTACATCGCAACGCCTGCACGCGACCCGAACATCTCGATTGCGTCTTGCGCTGTTATCGAGCCGTCAGCAACGCCTGTAAGGAACTCGTCAAAACCCTCTTTCGCCGACTTGCCCTCTTTCGTCCAGTTAGCAACGCCCTTCTTCATAGCGGCGAGGACGGTGGACGTGTCGACGCCAGCTTTCTCAAACTGCGCGAGCATGGCGATTGACTCGTCCGTGCTGTATCCCAGCTCGCGGAACGATGCCGCGTTAGCCGTTACGGTCGTGGCGAGTTTAGACACGTCGATGCCCGATTGCTGCGCCGCTACGGTCATCTTGTCTAGCACGCTGCCGTACTCGTCCGCGCTGATACCTGCATTGTTCATCATGCGCGTAACGTCCTGGATGGCGGTAGTCGCGTCCACTCCGTTGACTTTGGCGTACTTCATGGCGGCTTCTGACGCCGCCTCTAGCTCGTCGCCGTTGATGCCGAGACGCGTGTTCAGCTCGCCAACAGCAGAGCCAATATCGCCGAAATCTCCAACAACGCTCGATGCAACGTCCTTGTATACGCCTTCTAGCTCCTTCGCGGCTTCGCCAGTAGCGCCCGTCGCCTTGATGACGTTGTTCGTGCCTGCTTCTACGCTCTCGAACGCATCGAATCCGATTTTTCCTACTGCAAGCAACGCGGCTCCGATTGCCGCTGGAACCGCAAACTTCGACAAAGCGCCAGATAAGCCGCTGTTGAAAGACAGTCCGGCGTCCTCGCCGATTGATTTTCCGTCTATTTCGCTCGAAAGCTGCGACTTGACGTTGCTGCCAAACCCGCTCTCAAGCTTAGGAGCAAGCGAAAGATACGCTGTAGCTAATTCGCTAGCCATCCTCGCCTCCTATCAAGTTGTCGATGAAATGCATCATCTCGTCCACTGGCATCTGCACGGCATCACTGCTCGTAGCTTTCCGCTCTTGCTCAGAATTCGGGATGAGGCACTTCGGGTAATTCCGCTTGTTCTGCCCATCTTCGGTATGCGCCCAGCACCACCAGTGCAGGCGGTATTCGATGAGCGCGAGTAGCTGCTTTTCTAGCGTCCACTCGTTAATGGGATGTATCGCTTTGAAGCAGCGTGAATCTTGCGGCAGGTACGCCGACAGCTCGGCGGCATGGAATACGGTGTAATCGCGTCCCATGCCGTCGATGTTCAAGTTGTAATACTGCTGGAAATCAGCGCGAAGCTCGCCCGGATACACTCGCATCAGGCGGGCGAGCAACGTCAGTTTTTTGCGTTCACCGCTTCGAAATAGGCGGCGAGCCATTCCGTGAACACGGCGATATCGAGCACGCCGCCGTTCGCATCCGCGATCTCGTCCTGGATGCGGTAGCGTTCGCCGCCAAAGATGAACCGCATGATGCGCGGCAGCACTGGCATCTTCTCGGCATCGTCTAGCGTATCATCGTTCAGCTCGCCGAGCATCATGACAAAGCGCATATCGCCGAGTTTCGCCTTGTCGTACGGCGCTTCTACGCCATTGACCTTCACGGTGTTCTTCTCGCCCATGCCCATCTCCTAGTTAAGCTGTGGTCGTTGTCGTGGTCGTGGTCGTAATGCTGTCAGGCGTGTAGTACAGCTCGTAGCTCGTTTTGGAGCCGTTGTACGCGAGCGCCTTGAACGTCATGCCGTACCCGTAGCCGCTCGAATCGGAGTGGTCGATTGCATCCGTCGAGCTGAGAACGCCCTTCGGGAACACGGTTAGGTGGACACGCCCATCGCCAAGCTTCTCGGCGATGATGACGCTCACGTACTCTTCGAACGACGCGCCGTCGTGCTTGATGTAGGCGTTCGCGTTCGTGCCGCTCACGTTGTCTTGACCGTAGCGCAGCTTCCACGCGGTCACGTTCTGCTCGATTGCCTTGAAGCTGAACGATTCGGTGCGCGTGCTAGTCACGGTGAGCACTAAGTCACCGCCCCAGGCGTTCTGGTCATTGCTGGACACTTCCTCTGACACGGAAACGTTGGCGTCCTGGTCCATGTAACCGAGCGCGGTGAATGCCGAGTCGATTGACACGGACCCGCTAGGCGTTTCCTCAGCGGGAAGAGTCGAGCCGTACGGTGCCACGAGCACGCCGCCAGTGGACAGCGGCTTCATGGCGCTGACATTGGAAGAATTAGGTGCAGCCATCTGCTACCTCCTTTTTTCTGATTGTTTGATGCCGCTATCTGCCCGAATACACGTATGCCGATATCACGTAGCGCGGGAAGTTCCCGCCTACTTGCAACGGGTAATAGCTGTTCGTCTCGATTGATACTTTGAATACGCCGTTTACCGCGTTCGGCATGTCGAGCAGCGCATCGCATACCGCATCGTTCAGCGTTTCGAGCGCGAGCCTGTCGGAGTCCCACACTTGCACGGTGATGGTTGCGCGATCGTCCACCTTCGTCTTACCGCCGCCGTCACGGCTGACGGTCACGAAAGCGTCTGGACGCTGCGCTGGAACATCTGCCGATACTGGAACGTTCAGCCTGTCATCAAGGTAGGCGATTGTCTCGATTAGGATGTTCATCTGCGCCTCCTATACGAACCTGCTGAAAATGCCAGGGTCCACGTTCGCCGTGCGCTTCGCGTGGCGGTCGTATGTGACAACGAAATTGCGCCGCCTGTTGCCGCGGTCTGAAGGAAATGAGCGGAATTCTCCGCGGTTCTCAGCCCATAACGACGCCTCGATTGATGCGCCGTACTCGTTCAGAATCGCGGCAACTTCGTCCGATTGCATGATCTCTTTGACGGCAGAATCGCTCAGCTCGAAGTTCTCAAGCCGCATGGTCGCAAAGCTAGCCATCGTCGCGTGTCACCTCCACAACCCTGTTTCTGTCGCGGAACCGACGCGCCATCTGCCCGTCTGGCGTAGCCTTCGGGTCGCCTATGACGCTGTACCAGGCAGAATCGCCTGGAACCTGCACCTGGCAACCTCTGAGCGACGAGCTGTCAGATTTCGGCCATACGCACGTATACGTGACGATTACGCCGTCTGGACGGTTCGTGTCCTTCGAATCCGACGCGGAGCCAGCGGATACGAGCACGTTCGAAACAGTGCGCGGCTTGTCCCACGTCACCGTTGGGTTTCCGAGCGCGTCTTTCTGACCAGAAACCGGCGAGCGAACGCTAACGTCCACGCCTCTCATTCCGAATCACCGCCGAAACGCGCCAATCCGTATCCTGATGTGTCGGCTCCGAGCATTAACAGCAGCATGTCCAGCTCGTCATCGCGTATGCGCATGTCCGTATACGGTTGCGCCCACGCGAACGATTCCTGGAAACCGCCCTGCGTCTGCGAGTACGACGTTACGCCGTCTGGTATGCCTATCTCGGCGTCGCCAGATGCTCCGAGCACTCTATGCACCATATCGATGCATACGTCCGACAGAGCGGCTGACAGTTCCTCTGAGCGTATCCTAGGGACGGAGCGCCCACGTGATGCGAGCGCCGCGTCGATTTTGCGTGACGCCTTTTCGAGATACGCCGACAGACGGTCGTTCGTCGCCGACGTGTCATAGACAAGGCGGTACGCCGTGCTGTCTGCGTATGCCGTCATAGCTACCTCCTAGTCGCTTCGATAGCGGCGATAATTTCGGCTTTCTTCGCCTTATCTGGTACCTCGATGCCTTCCTTCTCGCACATCGCCCTCAGTTCGCGGACGGTGAGCGTGGAAAGCGCGGGCAACGCGGTCTTCGTAGGCGCATGGCCGCCGAAGTCCAGATAGCCCATCTCGGCAAGTTGAGCCGCAGCTTCGTCGTTGCCCTTGAACGTGTCGCCCTCGAACCATACGAGGCCCGTGTTCGTGTGCTTGAACGACTTCTTAACCTTCGCTTCGACAATCATGCGCCCTCCTTCGATTAGTGCGTGGTCGTGGTCGTGGCCTCGCTGATGGTGGCCTTCACGATGTAGTCAGTGATCTCGGGCAGGAACGTCGCGCCGCGCAGAGCGTAAGTCGTGACGGAGGCGCGGTCGTAGCTCGCTGCATGATGAACGCCGACAAGTCCAAGCTCGTCGGTCTCGTACGAGAGACCAGAGTCATCAAGCGTGGAGAAGTCCATGCCATAGACATGAATATTGTCAACAGGAGTCGCAATGATGGTTCCTGAGCTGACCTTATTAGTGATGAGGATATCCTCTACGCCGAGGAAGCTCTGAAGGTAACGCATACCGAACACGTTCTGGACGGTCACGTTCGCATTGGCGAGATAGTCGGCAATGTCGTACGGGTTCACGAAGTACACGACGCGACCAGGTTCGTCGTTTCGTGTTTCCATCGTGTCGCTCAACTTTGCAGCAGCCTGGGCAATAGCAGCCTGGAGGCCGACACCTGATGCGGTGCTGGAGGCGTTCGTGGACAATGCAGTGAAGAAATCAACAAGAATTGCACCACGAATGTCCTTGCCCATCTGCTTGTCGGTACGCAAGATGGCGTTGTTGACCGCACCCTTCTGGATTGCCTGGCCAGTCGATTCCTTAGCGTACGGCTTGAACTCCATGGAACCGACGCTAGACTTCGTGAGCGTATACTTCGAGCGCGCGATGAAGTCGCCTTCGACGTACGCGGAACCCGACGAGCCGTCGGTGGTCGTAGTGTTCAGCAACGAGCCGCTGATGCTGTACTTGTAGAGCGTAGTGCCAGCAGGAAGAACCTGAACGGGAAACAGGCCGAGAATTTCGGCGAAACGCTCATACTCACCACTGAAGTTTGCAACGAACTCCTGGTCGAGCGCGGCAACGACTGCCGCCTTGTTGATGATGTTGTCATGTGCTGCCATGATTTCCTACTTTCTGGTCTGTGCGATGAGTTCTGCACGTAACTGCACGCGCTTCGCGGGATCCTTTTCTGATGCGATACGCGTTTCTAAGTCTGCGATTGAAGACGCAGCACGCTCTCCCTCGTCGCTCACGGTTGGGTACTTAGGCGCGTTGTCGGCGCGTTCTGCGAGGAACTTGGCGTTCTCTTCCACGTCGCCCGCCATTTTCGAGAGCATCACGGCGTCAACCTTGTACTCTGCCGCCGCCTTGTCGATGGCATCGCGCCTCTCGACTTTCGCGTTCAGCTCTTCGTACTTGGCTTTCCACCCGTCGCGCTCTTCCTGCGCCTTTTCCAGTTCGGACTTCTTCGCCTCTTCGATGGCGTCGAGCTGCGCGGCTTTCGCTTTCAAATCGTCGTAATCGGCGTACTTCGCCCTAAGTTCGCGCTTCTCTCGTGCCACCAGGCGATTGAATTCCTCCTGGGTGAACTGAGAACCATCCGCGGATTGGCTCTCGTTCCTTCCCTCGCCTTGCGGCTCGGTAGTTCCCTCTTGCGAGGTGTTCGTGCTATCGGACATATTTCGTCCTTTCCCGCGCCCTAGCGCGTAATCGGCGCACGGTATCCCTCCCGTGCGGTGAGTAGGTCGCCCACCCGTCGGCGGGCATGAAAAAAGCGCCCGTAGGCGCTTGATTCCAAGTTCGTTAAACGTGCGTTTTTCGTACTAGCCGAGATGACCGCATTCGACGCGGGTATCCGCATAGATCGGAACGCCAGCCTGCTCGCACTTGATGCAGAAATCTATGTCCTCTCCGCGAGATTCGACTTTTCCCGTGTTCCTGTCGTATCTAACGTCTTTCCATTCGAACCACGGGAACTTGAGCGATTCGAGCAAGCTGACGCGGATAAGGCAGCAACCTAGACCACCGCCTTTCACGAGCAGCGTGTACCTTCCCTCGTCGCGCATGTCTCGCAGGCTCTGCGATTCGTAGTAGTTCCATCCATGACCGATTCCGTACAAACACGTGCGCATCGAACCGCCCTTTGCGTGCCTGTTCAGATACCATCCCATGCACACGTCGGCATCGTGTTCTAGCAGGTTCTCAAGCGCGTCTTTCGGCAACAGCACGTCACCGTCAACTAGCAGAAGCCAGTCGAAGCCTTCGGAAACCGCCTTCGCGCCTATCCTGTTGCGCTGCATGTCCACGCCGTATCCTGTGCGCACATGGTATTTCCAGCTCATTCCGCACTTGTCTAGCGCGTCGATTGAATGCTTGCATGGCGGTTCGTGTTCCTTCGTGATGTACGGGACCGCTATGAGCAGTTTCAAAGCAGGCTCCTTACCAGCTCGATGACGCGCTCGGTGGAATGCCCGTCACATGCACTTGCGACGTTTCGCAGGCACTCGCGCTCAGCTTTCCTCATGCCAGTCGCACATGCGCCGCGCATCTGTTCGAGGAACGCCTTCTCGTTTCCGCGAACTGACACGAAACGCGAGCCGTACTGGTACGGGTAATCCCAATACATTCCGCGTGTTTTCAGATATCCATCGTTCGCATTCGCTGTCAGCACGCTCGGCTTTCCGAGCACATAGCCATCAAAGAGAATCGAGCTGAAATCCGTGGACAGCACGTCGCAATCGATGAGATACGGCGTCGACGGCTCCATCTTGTCCACTTCGACAATATGAA
>Ga0265298_10001699_pt1 | contig 32343 bp, 52 predicted proteins | sample AusTroGonzalo_MG_3_FD_193486 | JGI IMG/M metagenome (GOLD analysis project Ga0265298, IMG submission 193486) | Bovine rumen microbial communities from tropical cattle in Woodstock, Queensland, Australia - Gonzalo_01 | ecosystem: Host-associated > Mammals > Digestive system > Stomach > Rumen ... | reverse complement strand
CTCGATTTCTCTCGATTCCCCGCGCGATAGGCTGAGAAGAGCGGAGTTGGGTTGATTTGGACAGTACAAACTGGATTTATAAATACTACCAAGGAATTAAAGACGGAACCTATACCGTTGGCCAGTGGATCGAGCGTGTTTATGAGATTGTTGTAGATGCTTTCGAGTCCGGAGTGGTAGAACTCAACACGAAAGAAGCAAATAATGCCATTGATTGGATAGAAACGCATTGTTTTCATGTTGAAGGCATCCTTGCACCCGGTAATCTGAAACTTGAGGTCTGGCAAAAGGCTTTGATCTCTTGCATTTTCGGGTTGCTGAAGCCGGGAACACCTTATCCGGCATATAACGAGATCGTTTTGATCGTAGGCAGAAAAAACGGTAAGTCATTGCTTGCGTCTGCTATTGCGAATTACATCCTGCAAGTGAAAGGTGGTTACGGTGCCAGAATTTTTACTGTCGCGCCCAAATTAGACCAGGCTGATATTATATATGGCACCACATGGTCAATGATCCAACTGGATCCAGAGTGGCAAGCCAAGATGGACTCCGTACAGAAACAGCGCAAGGCATCACATCAGAAAGTGGCGGATGATCCAACTTGCGTGAAGAAACGGATATCTGATCTGTTCCTTCCAGTCAATAATTCGACCATGAAAAAGATCGCGTTCTCCGCAAAACGATCTGATGGATTTAATCCAAGTCTTGGAATTTGCGATGAGATAGCAGCATGGGAAGGTGACAAAGGTTTTAAACAGTATGATGTTATAAAGTCCGGTACTGGCTCACGACCAGACGCACGAATGTTGTCATGCACAACAGCCGGATATGTAAGCGATTCAATTTTTGACGAGCTGACAAAAAGGTCAACTCGTTTTTTATTGGGTGAAAGTAAAGAAAAAAGACTTCTCCCATTTCTCTACATGATTGATGATATAGAGAAATGGAATGATTTGAACGAATTGCAAAAAAGCAATCCGAACCTTGGCAAGTCTGTAACGGCAGATTTTTTCATTGATGAGATTGCTGTTGCAGAAGGATCGCTCCCGAAAAAGGCGGAGTTCCTTACTAAGTATTGCAATATTAAACAGAACAGTTCGCTGGCATGGCTCGCTGCCGATATGGTGGAAAATGCTTCAGGCGCACCGCTGAACATTGAAGATTTTAGTGGTTCGTATTGTGTCGGTGGTCTGGATCTGTCCCAGACACGTGATTTAACAGCCTGCACCGCTGTAATCGAAAAGGGCGGAGAATTATATGTCTTCGCCCACTTCTTCCTTCCGACAGAGAAGATTGACGAAGCATCACAGCGGGATGGAGTGCCGTATAACATTTACATCCAGAGAGGCTTACTAACAGCCAGCGGTGACAACTTCGTGGATTACCATGATTGTTATAACTGGTTCGTGAAGTTGATTGAAGAATATCAGATCTACCCATTGCAAATAGGTTATGACCGATATTCCGCACAGTATCTGATTCAGGATCTGAAAAGCTATGGATTCCACTGTGATGATGTGTTCCAGGGTGAAAACCTTTATCCGGTGATTCAGGAAACGCAAGGCCTTTTGGAAGATGGAAAGATCCATATCGGCGACAATGATCTGTTAAAAGCGCACTTACTAAACAGCGCTGTAAAAATGAGTATTGAAAGAGGACGCGGCAAGCTGGTAAAGCTGTCGCCTTCTTTGCATATAGACGGAACGGCTGCGTTGCTGGATGCGATGACTGTCCGTCAGAAGTATTACGCCGAGATCGGCGTGCAACTGAAAAACGAGGATTAAAAGAAATGTCTCTATTCGACAAGATTTTTGGTAACAGACCCAAAACAAAGGGCGCTTACGAAGGAACCTTTAAGATGCTGAACGGGTATGTCCCGCGTTTCACATCTTATGAGGGCGGTGTTTATGAGTCTGAACTTATCCGGGCGGCGATCAATGCCAGAGCGACACACATATCTAAGCTGAACGTGGAAGTCCTCGGCTCGGCACGCCCTGCGCTCCAGAACAAGCTGAAGCATGGCCCGAATGAGTTCCAGACATGGAGCCAGTTCATGTACCGGCTTTCAACGATTTTGGATGTCCACAACACGGCTTTTATCTGTCCAGTTTATGACAAGGATAGAGAACCTTCCGGAGTGTACACGCCTCTTCCGGATCGGTGCGAGGTTGTCAGCTATGGCGGCGTGCCTTATCTGCGTTATGAGTTCAATAACGGATTGAAGGCAGCCATCGAATTAGAGTTCTGCGGAATCATGACGAAATATCAGTATAAATCTGATTTTCTGGGCGAATCGAATGGCGCACTTATTCCGACAATGGATCTGATTCACATACAGGATCAGGGCATAAAGGAAGGTGTGAAGAGTGCGGCGACTTATCGGTTTATGGCGAAGCTGAATAACTTCACGAAGGCGGAGGATCTGACAAAGGAACGTAAGCGATTCACAGAAGAGAACCTTGCAACGGACGGAGGCGGATTGCTTCTGTTCCCGAATACTTACTCCGACATAAAACAGGTTGATGTAAAGCCGTGGGTCGTGGATGCGGAACAGCTAAAGGTGATCCGGGCGAACGTCTTTGAGTATTTCGGAGTGAACGAGGATGTATTGCAGAACAAAGCGTTCGGTGATGCCTGGTCCGCATTCTATGAAGGCGCGATCGAGCCGTTTGCTGTTCAGTTCAGCGAGGTCATGACAAAGATGCTCTTCACGTTCAACGAACAGACACGTGGCAATCAAGTCATGGCGACCGCGAACCGGCTCCAGTATTTGAGCAACTCAGAAAAGCTGAATGTGTCGAGCCAGATGCTGGATCGTGGAATCATGTCGATTAATGATGTCCGGGAAATCTGGAACCTTCCGCCGGTCGAAGGCGGTGACGTCCGGATCATCCGAGGCGAATACTGGAACGCAGATGAGAAAGTAACGGAGGAAAACAATGGAAATCAGAATGTTTGATTTTGAAGTCCGTGCCGAACAGAACGAAGAACACGGACATTTCTTAACAGGGCAGCCGATTGTATACAACGAACGAACAGATCTCGGCTGGTATGACGAAATAATTGAGGAAGGCGCACTCACAGAGACAGATCTCCGCGATGTGCGTTTTTTAGTTAATCACAACACCGATATGATCCCGCTCGCAAGATCACGGAACAACAATGCAAATTCCACGATGCAGTTGCAAGTTGTTCCCGGCGCGGGAATGCAGATCCGCGTTGACCTGGACACAGAGAACAACGCAGACGCAAGTGCGCTTTATTCCGCTGTTGACCGTGGAGACATTTCCGGAATGTCGTTCATGTTCACAGTTGATAAAGAAACCTGGGACGACATCGAAAGCGAACACCCGACACGCCGGATCGCGATGATCGGAAAAGTGTTCGAGGTTTCGGCTGTTACGTTCCCGGCATACGAAGCGACATCTATTCAGGCAAGAGGCTTATCTGAAGCGCTGGAGAGCGCAAAGGATTCACTGGAGAGTGCAAAGGCTGAACAGCGTGCGATAGAACGGCGCAAACAGAAAATAAAGATACTGATGGAGGTTTAACAATGGAACTCAAAGAAATGAGCGTAGAACAGCTTGAGGCTCGCATGGCTGAACTTGCCACAGAGCTTGAAGCACCCGAAGCCGATCTTGATGCCATCGAAGAGGAAGTCAGAAGCATTAAGGAAGAGCTTGCAGCCAGAAAAGAAGAAGAAACCCGCAGAGCCGAACTTCGTGCGAAAGTAGCCAGCGGAGAAGGCAAGGTTATTGAGAAACCTATGAAAGAGGAGAACCAGAAAATGAGCATGGAAGAGATCAGAAACAGCAAAGAATACATCAACGCATACGCCGAGTATGTGAAAACCGAAAACGATGCCGAGTGCCGCGCACTTCTCACCGAGAACGTATCTGGAACCGTCCCGATCCCGGAGTTCGTGTATGACATCGTCAAAACCGCATGGGAGCGTGAAGGTATCACCGCAAGAGTTCGTAAGTCCTACCTGAAGGGCAACCTTAAAGTCGGATTCGAAATCAGCGGCGATGATGCGATCATCCACACTGAGGGTGCCGCAGCCATCAGCGAAGAGAACCTTGTTCTCGGCGTTGTGAACCTTGTTCCGCAGAGCATCAAGAAGGTCGTTCAGATCTCTGATGAAGTCTATGATCTGCGTGGTGAAGCGTTCCTGCGTTACATCTATGACGAACTTACCTACAGAATCGCGAAGAAAGCAGCCGATGAGCTTGTTGCGAAGATCCAGGCAGCCGGAACCGTTTCCACGACTACCGCGCCCGGAGTTGCAAAGATCACCGAAACGACTATCGAAGTCGGCACCATTGCGAAAGCTATCGCTAATCTGTCCGATTCCGCAGCGAACCCGGTCATCATGATGAACAAACTCACCTGGGGCGCTTTCAAATCTGCACAGTATGCGAACAGCTACGGCGTAGATCCGTTTGAGGGCCTGCCGGTCGTATTCAACAACACCATCAAAGCGTACAGCGCTGCATCTACCGGTGATTCTTATGCGATCGTTGGCGACCTTGACTACGGCGCACTCATGAACTTCCCGGATGGCGAAGGTATCACTTTCAAGTTCGATGACATGACGCTCAAGAAAGCTGACCTTATCGAAGTTCTTGGCCGTCAGTATGTCGCCATTGGCGTAGTTGCGCCGGGTGCATTTGTCAAGATCTGCAAGTAATAAGGAGGATAGTGTTATGCCGAAAATAATGATTGCCGTTCCCTGTATGGATTACGTTCCCGCATTGTTTGCTCAATCGCTTGCAACGCTCCAGAAACCTGAGAACACGGCGCTTGCTATGAAGATGGGATCTCTGATCTACGTCTCCAGAAACAATCTCGCCACTATGGCGATTGAAGGAGAATTTGATTATGTCTTCTGGATGGATTCAGATATGACCTTCCCGGAAGATTGTCTTGTACGGATGCTGCACACGATGCAGGAGCGCGACCTGGACATCTTAACAGGCGTGTATCACCGCCGTGTGCCACCGTACACTCCGACATTATTCGACATTCTGGAAATGCGCGGTGAGTTGTGCAGTTGGACACAGTTCCATGATATCCCGGATGAAATATTCGAGATCGGTGGCTGTGGTTTCGGCTGTGTGCTGATGAAAACGGACGCCTTCATTGATGTCCAGGGCAAATTTGGGAATATGTTCGCGCCGATTGCGAACAACGGCGAAGATATTGCCTTCTGCTGGAGAGCGAGACAGTGCGGATATAAAATCTACTGCGATCCGTCAATCCAGTGCGGGCATATCGGTCATGTAATCGTAGACAGCGAATTTCGCAAAGCATTTAAAGGTGTAGAAAAACATGAGTCAAAGTCTACTTGAAAAAGCAAAAATGGCGGCAAGGATCAAAACGAACGCATTTGATGATGAGATCACCGATTTATTGAATGCGGCGCTGTTGGATCTGGGATGTGCCGGTGTGGTAATCCCGCAGGACGCAAGCCTGCTTGTAGAACGCGCACAGCTCACTTACTTCAAGATGAACTTCGGCCAGCCGGACAACTACGACCAGTTAAAGGCAAGCTATGACGAACAAAAGGCACAGCTTTCCATGAGAACAGGGTTCACAGATTGGGGTGGTACGGATGGACAGGTCTGATGTCATCACTTTATTGAGTGAGGCTGATGTACAGGACGCAAACGGCGTCTGGCATAACATCGGCAATTACTTAACCGATGAAGACGGAAAGATCATCCGGGATGAGGCCGGTATTCCGATCCAGATCTCCGGTGAGCATACCGTGTTTTGTCAGGTCGATTCCGTGACACGTTCGGAGTTCTTTGAAGGCGGCAGAAACGGTCTGAACCCGGAATTTGTGTTCCGGATGTTTGCCGGTGATTACAGAGGAGAACGCACGCTTCGGTACGACAACAAAATCTATGGTATCTACCGGACGTTCATGGGCAGGAATGACATCATCGAGCTGTACGCCGAACGCAAGGGAGGCACGAACAAATGATTGTAAGTTCTTCAAAGATGAACTTCAAAGAAGTTGTTGATGACATCTTGCGGAAAGAATACTACCCGGAAGTCGTGCGTGTTACTTATGAAGTCGTCCCACAGGTCGCAAAAGAAGCGGCTTCAAAACTTAGATCCGAATCGCCAAAGCGACAAGGAAAGTATTCCAGAGGATGGGCAAGCAAAGTGGACAAGGGCCGTGTAAGCGTTGGTGCTACGGTCTACGGAAAAGACGGAACTTATCAGCTTGCTCACCTTCTGGAGCATGGACACGCCAAGCGAGGCGGAGGCAGGACGGCAGCGATCGAACACATCAAACCGGTCGAAGAATGGGCGATTGATAAAGCCTATAACGACATTATGGATAAGCTGGAGGGAATATGACATACAAAGAAGTTAAAAAAATGCTTGATACGGTCGGGATTCCCACGGCTTATTATCAATTCCCGGATAAGACCGGTCAGAATCCGCCTTTTATCTGTTTTTTCTACCCTGACAACATTGATTTCATCGCAGATGACAAGAACTACCAGAAAATTGTGAGGCTTGTCATTGAACTATACACAGAAAACAAAGATTTCGACCTTGAGGAATCCGTTGAGTCCGCACTTTCTCAAAAAGATTTGGTATATACCAGAGCCGAGGAAAAGCTGGATGATGAACGGATGTATCTGGTCGTTTTCGAAACTAACGTAGTTATTACGGAGGAAATTAACAATGGCCAACAAGATTAAATACGGCTTAAAAAATGTGTATTATGCAGTCGGTACTCCCGGTGATAATAACACAATGACCTATGGAACACCGGTTGCATTTCCGGGAGCTGTTTCGCTTTCTCTGGAACCGCAGGGCGATAACGTCAAATTCTACGCAGATAACGTAGAATACTGGGTTGGAAACGGCAATTCCGGTTATTCCGGATCTCTGGAAGTTGCCCGCGTGATTGATTCCTTTAAAAAGGATGTACTCGGCATGGTCCAGGATGCGAAAGATGTTCTGGTCGAGGATATGAACGCACCGATTAAACATTTTGCGCTTCTGTTCCAGTTTGAGGGCGATGTAAAAGCAACGAAACATGTCATGTATAATTGCACATGTTCCAGAGCGGCTGCAAGCGGTCAGACGAAGGGCGAACAGATTGAGCCTCAGACAGAAACTCTCAACCTGTCTATTGCATCCATCTATAATTCTTCGTTAAATGCCGAGATCGTCAAAGCAGAATGCACAGAGAACTCTGACAACACGACATACGAAGGCTGGAACTCTGCTGTTTATATTCCGTCAGCAGCGGCGACAACGACCTAAGGAGGCAAAACAATGTACGGTAAAGTGTTAATCGGCGAAAAAGAGATCGGGATGGCCGCCAACGCGGCCTCTCCGATTATTTACAGAAATATTTTCCATGAGGATTTTCTTCGGAAAGTCCAGGAAAAGGATCCAGATGTTGATCTGTTCCAGAAAATGGGTTACGTCATGGCAATGCAGGCGAAAACTTCCAAGATGAGTGAGCTGACAAAACTCAATTTCGATTCTTATGTCGAGTGGTTGAGCCAGTTCGAACCGATGGATATTATCACCGCCACAGGTCAGATGTCCGACATTTATTTCGGGAACACAATAAAAAATTCTGACCCAAAAAAGAAGGGCGCTTGACGGAACGCCCGTATACAACAGGTTTATTTATGCTTCGATGCGCCGAGATAGGGCTGCGTCCGTCCGATTTGTGCAGCCTTGAGTATGGTTTTGTCTGTGATATGTTCACGGAAAAAGCCAATGACGCAGAAGAGTGGGATTACATTGCAGACCAGAAAGATTTTGATAGGTTCTAAGAATGGCAAGTGGAAGAATTAAAGGCATAACAATAGAGATCGGCGGCGATACTACTAAGCTGCAACAGGCGCTGTCTTCTGTTGATAAGAGTCTCCGGACGACACAGAGCAACCTTAAAGATATTAATAAGTTGCTCAAACTCGATCCGAAGAACACAGAACTTCTGACACAGAAACAGAAGAACCTTCAAGATGCGGTCAAGAGTACAAAAGAACGTCTTGAAAAGCTGAAAGATGCGCAGACCCAGGTCGGCAAAGGTACGAACGAGTGGGACGCTTTACAGCGTGAGATCATCGCCACCGAGCAGGATCTGAAGAAGGCAGAGGCTGAATTAAAGGATTTCGGTTCTGTTGGCAAACAACAAGTAAAAGCCGTTGGAGATAAGTTCAAAGAGATTGGTGGCAAGATAAAGGATGTCGGCGCAGGATTGACTAAGAACGTCACCGCTCCGCTTGTTGCGGTCGGCGCTGCGTCTGTTGCCGCGTTTAACGACTTAGACGGCGCTCTCGACACGGTTGCAAAGAAAACCGGCGCAACCGGCGAAGAGCTTTCCAATATGCAGGATATCGTTAAGAATCTTGCAACCAGTATTCCGACAGATTTCGGAACGGCAGGAGAAGCTGTTGGCGAAGTTGCCACACGATTTGAACTCACCGGCGATGAACTGGAAAAGCTCTCTGCTAAGTTCATCAAATTCGCCGATCTGAACAATACAGATGTTTCCTCGGCGATTGATAACGTACAGGCGGCAATGGCTGCGTTTAATTTGGACGCAGATTCTGCCGCCGATGTTCTGGATATGCTCAACAAAGCAGGGCAGGAGACCGGCGTTTCTGTGGATGAATTAACACAGAATTTGCTGACAAACCAGACGGCTTTACAGGAAATGGGCCTGTCCATCGAAGATTCTATCGGACTTCTTGCCAGCTTTGAGAAGAACGGAATTAATTCGTCTGATGTCCTCGGCGGATTAAAGAAGGCTCTCCAGAACGCTGCGAAACAGGGCGTGCCGATGAAAAAGGCTCTGGTAGATCTCCAGAAGGATCTTCAGAACGCAAGCACCGACACAGAAGCTATGCAGGCAGCGATGGAGCTGTTCGGCAATAAAGCAGGCCCGGCAATCGCCAAAGCGGTTGAAGAGGGCAAATTAAGTCTGACAGACTTCTCTGATGCTTTGGAAGATTGGGGTGGATCTGTTGATGATACCTTCGAGAACACGCTGGATCCAATAGACAGCTTCAAGACCACTTTCAACGAGATCAAGATACTCGGTGCAGAAGTCGGCGGAACGCTTTTAGAGGTTCTGGAGCCGGTTCTGAGAAAGGTTGCCGAAGTTATTCGTGACTTAAAAGAAAAGTGGGATAACCTTGACCCGGGCGTACAGGATGCCATTGTAAAAGCTGGTCTGGTCGTGGCTGCACTCGGTCCGGTTGTTAGTATTGTCGGTGCCTTGACCGTTGCTATCGGCTTGCTTCTGTCTCCGATCGGGTTGATCGTTGGCGCAATCGCCGCTGTTGTAGCGATCGGTGTAGCGCTTTATAAGAACTGGGACAAAATCAAAGAAGCAGCCGGAAAGCTGAAAGACGCTGTTGTCGAGAAATGGAACAACCTGAAAGAAAGTGTTTCCGATGCGGTCGGTAAGCTGAAAGACAAGGTCACGACACAGTGGAACACCTTGAAAGATAATGTCTCGAATGCGGTGTCATCTGCAACAACATGGGTGTCCGACAAATGGACAAGCATGAAGGACAAAGTCACGACCATGCAGACCGCAATGCTGGAGAAGCAAAAGGAAGTATGGGGTAACATCAAGGAAACTGTATCAGAAAAAGCTAAGTCCATTGCGACAACGGTTTCTGAGAAGTTCGGCTCAATCAAGGAAACGATGAGCAACAAACTCAGCCTGGCTAAAAAGACTGTTCTGGATATCTTCACGAACATCAAGAGCGGGATCAAGGAAAAGATTGATGCAGCCAGAGATTTCGTTTCGAACGCTATTGAGAAGATCAAGAGTTTCTTCAAGTTCGAGTGGTCGTTACCGCATATCAAACTCCCGCACTTCTCGATTGAGGGTGAGTTTTCATTGAGCCCGCCTTCGATCCCGAAGATTCATGTCGAATGGTACAAGAAGGCGTATGAAATGCCGTATCTGTTCACTTCTCCGACCGTATTAGCGGGTAAAGGATTTGGTGATGGCGGAGGCTCCGGAGAGATCGTTTACGGACGAGACCAGCTTCTTCGTGATATTGCAGCCGCAAAAGGCGGAGACACGATTATAAACATTTATTCGACACCTGGCATGGATGTCAACCAGTTGGCGGACCGTGTGCAGGAGAGGCTTTCGTTCATGCAGAGGCAGAAAGAAAGAGCGTATGCGTAATTATTTCATATTTGGCAATATTGATAGCCGGGATTGTGGCGTTTATATCTCCAGAAACGGCGTTTATAATGCTCCAGAGCGTGAATACAATGTCGTTTCTGTTCCCGGTCGAAATGGCGATCTGATAATCGACAGCGGACGATACAAAAACATCACTCTGACTTACAAAGCGTTTATCGTAAGCGATTTTGCGCAGAATATCGGCGCACTTCGGAGTGTTCTTCTGTCGCAAAACGGTTACAAACGACTTGAGGATTCATACAATCCAGATGAGTTCAGGCAGGCTTATTTCCAAGGCGGCATTAATGTCAGTCCGAGAAAACAGGGCGATGCAGGAGAGTTTGATCTGTCTTTCATTTGTAAACCGCAGAGATTTCTTAAAAGCGGCGATGAAGAGATAGAAATAACCATCGAAGGATCGGTTCAGAACCCGACACCGTTCCCGGCAAAGCCGCTGATTACTGTCAACGGCAACGGAACATTATATTGGGGCGATGAAGAGATTGTTGTCGAAAGCGGTTTCGATTCCATAACCATTGATTCAGAACTCTGTGATTGTTACCACAACAGTCAGAACGCCAACGACCTTGTTACATTTTCAAGCGGCAACTTCCCATTATTGCAGCCGGGTCTCACAGAGATCGGCTGGGAAGGTGACGATATGACAATAATACCGAGGTACTTCAACTTATGATCCCTGTTCTTTTCTATCCGAATACGAATGTCGATGAAATGGAGTCGAACGGGATCGGGCGTTTGAATGATTGCATTTATTGCCGGTGTACAGAAGAGCGCAATTCGATTTATGAGTTGGAGTTCGAATATCCCATTCATGGGATCCATTTTGACCAGATTCAAATAGGGCGCATCGTCAGAGCGGTACCGTCAGAGGGTGAAGATCCTCAGCCGTTTATTATTTACAGACGAACGGCTACCATCGCCGGGACGGCTGTTTTCTATGCGTTCCATTATTCGTATTTACTCAGCTATCTGGTAGTCCCGGCAAATCCGAATACGCCATCAGCACTTTATACCGCTGCCGAGGCTATGTATAACATGTGGGACTGGAGCTATGGCAATACTTTGCTCCCAGAGTTCAGTTTTTACACAGACATCACCACAAAACAGCGGTATACAGTCAGTGTTCCGTCAAGCCTTAAAAGCCTGTTCGCAGGGCAGGAAGGATCTATTCTGGATCTGTATGGTGGAGAGTTCTATTACGACAATACGGACGTAACGCTGTATCAGCACAGAGGCCAGGACAACGGCGTAACGATCCAATACGGCAAGAACTTATTACAGCTTGACGATACGATAGACGGGTCGAATCTGTATGACAGGGTGGTCCCGTTCTGGGTGGATTCTTCGACCGGTGTGGTCACGGAGGGCGCTGCATATTCATCGCTTTCCGGTGTCTACTGGACAGAAGAAATCGAACAATCGCCTCGCCCAGATCCTGAGATAACTGATGAGAACGACACTCCGATCATGTTCCGGAACGGCCCAACAAGAACGGTTCCGCTCGATCTAACGGATAAGTTTGATACACAGCCAACTTCTCAACAGTTACAGGCTGCGGCTATTGCGTATCTTGAAGCAAATACGCCGTGGGTGCCGAAGCGGAATATCAAAGTTGATTTCGTGGCATTGTGGCAAACGGAAGAGTACAGAGATATTGCAGATTTGGAACGTGTAAAGCTGTGTGATACCGTCAAGGTTGTTTATCCAGAACTTCTGGTCGTAGCGACTGCAAAAGTCATTAAGACCGTCTGGAATGTCCTCCTGGATAAGTATGACAGCATCGAGATCGGGAATATCTCAGACGATTATGGCGGGTATACCGGCATCATTAAAACGAACGGAAGAACCTTCCGTGTAATCAACGGACAGATTACAAGCGTTAAATAAAGGAGTAACTATATGGAAATTCATGAACTCAATACAAAGGGCATAACCGATCCGGCGTATATTGCACTCGATGACGGTAGCGACACCTATAAGCTCGATTTGAATGCTTGGATCGAGTCTGTCGAATCGGACATTGAAACAATCGCAGAATCAAAAACAAAAGTCTGGTACGGCAAGACTACCACTGGCCCGTATTATCCGGTCAAGACCATTGATGTTGACGGATTCAATCCTAACAACAACGACCTTTTGCTTGTTAGATTTGCTAATGGCAATATAGAAGGCTATACTTTTCAAATCGGATCATACAGCGGGAACACTGTCTACAAGGGACAGACGGCTTCTATTCCTTCCGAAGCATCAGAACTGCATCTTTTCCAGATCGTAACTACGCCGTATATGATTTTTAACTACATCGGCAGAATCTATTACGATGCCACGACCAGCAAAGCCGGTCTGATGAGTGCAGCGGATAAGACGAAGCTGGACGGGATCGAGGCAGAAGCAAACAAAACTATTGTAGATAGCGAGCTGTCCTTCTCTTCTGAAAATCCTCTTCAGAACAAAGTCGTCGCAGAGAATGTTGCCCAGTTGACAACCAATTTTATCAACCATGAAATGGATAGCACTATCCACGTTACGTCTGAAGATAAGACAAAGTGGAATCACATGGAGGGAAATCTTAATAATGTGATTGGTGATATCGCTCCGCAATATGACAGCGAATCCGGGACGTATAATGTCGGTGATCGCGTTATGGTTAATAGCACACTGTACAAGTGCATAACGCCGATTACAGAGCCGGAATTGTGGCATACCGATAAATGGAGGCGTGATACTACGATTGGAGCGGTTGATGATTTAAAGGATGATTTAAATAATTTGGGGCTGTCAGTTGTCGATGGAGCATTGTGTGTTACATTTGAAGAATCATAAAGAAGGAGAATAACAATGAGTCGAGTTACAAAACCACCCGTATTAGATACAACAGGGCATTTGATTGCTGATGAGTTAGCAAGACAGAATTTATTATTAAGCCAGCTTGTGAGTGCAGAAGCAACAGCAACGCCAGTAGCTACCCTAAACGAGATTCATGAGATCGTACGCTCTGGAGAAGCAGCGAATGTGTTCTCATACGGTGACCAGATTATGCTGAACTGGAGTGACGGTACAACAAATTATGTTTTGCCGTGGGATGTCGTTCATTTTGGTGATGTCGAGCTAGAAGACGGTGAAATAGTACCGGGTATGTTTATTCAGAGCCATTATGCTATGCAAGGCGTCCAGTTCTCTGCAACTCAGGCAATTCTTGCCGCTTCTGAAGCAATGCCTGCCGGAACATACCATTTCACAATCGGTACAAACTGGGGAACGCATTGCATCAAGGACAAAGTATACCAGTTTACGACTGAAGCCGAGATTCCGGCAAACGGGCAGATCGTTGTCGGATCTAGCGGCGGTTTCTATACATGGGGCGCACCCGATGTATCGCCGTCAAACTGGCGTGTTTATACGTTCAGCAGCGCGTCAAGTGCCACACCTCTTGAGACGCTTACACTCGCAGAAGGTTCTGGCGGTACTGACCTCGGAACGATATCGAGTTCCACAAAATTCGGAGCAAGCGGGCTGACGAACTTGCAGATGGCAGCTTATGGATACAATAGATGGGCATACAGTGCAAACAGACAGTATTACAACAGTAGCGCTGCGTCTGGTTCCTGGTGGACTCCTAAGTACGGATGCGATAGACCGCCGCAACAGTTATCTACTGTTCGTGGCTTCATGGCGGGGTTCGATGAGGCGTTCTTGAATATCATCAAGCCTGTTAAAGTTGTAACTGCGTTAAATACGGTTACGGATGACGGTATTGGTACAAGCGAAACGACATACGATACGTTCTTCCTGGCATCTCTGGAGCAAGAATATATCGTACCGCAGTTAGCAAGCACAGAAGGTGCGTATTGGGAGTATTGGAAACAGAGACTTGGACTGACATCCCCGCAGGCACAAGGTTCGGGTGGAACAAACCCGCGGCATATCAGATATGGGTTCGACGCCAAGACAACAGCTCAGTATTGCCGTTTGCGTTCAGCGTATCGTGGCAACGCCAGCAATACGTGGATTGTCTACACTTCAGGCAGCGCCACCAGCTACACCGCTACGAATGCGAATAGGGGCTGTCCGGCTTGCGTAATCTGCTAATCTTAAATAATCCGGCGGTCGCTAGACCGCCACAAAAAGGAGGTAACCAACAATAATGTCCGTACCAGTCAACCAACGGTCGGAAGGGAAGCTTCAAGCAATTGTGAAAGCAAGAGAACTTGCAACATATACAATTAGAATAACAAACAACAAAAAGATTTTCGACATAGAATACCAAGAAGCATTGACGAATAAGATTATTGGCGCCGCTTTAGAAATTTACGTGCTTGCTTTTTCTGCGAACGAAATAAGGGCGAACAGCAGAGAGGGAATTGAGGAAAGACTCAGGATACAAAGAATGGCACGCAACAAATGCAACGAACTCATATCGCTTATAAATATTGCCCATCAAATATTCCATTTAAGGGCGAGGCGGGTCAAATACTGGTCAGGCTTGGCAAATGAAACAAAGCGGTTAATCGCTGCTTGGGCTTCTTCGGACATGAATAGGCTCAAAGCAATGACTTAACAATAACATGGGGCGTAGGCTAAAGCTCAGAATTGCCGTTTGCGTTCAGCGAATCGTGGCAACGCCAACAATACGTGGAATGTCAACACTTCAGGCAACGCCAACAACAACAACGCTACGAATGCGAATAGGGGCTGTCCGGATTGTGTTAGATACAGGCTATAAACCGTTTGCATAGCATGCGGATGCCAAAACAATCAAAACGCAAGGAGACGAAACCCCTGCCGTAAGGCTAAACGATAATTCTGTGATGCGGATGACTTTTGAAAAGCCAGCTTCGCTAATCACACAGAATAATAGGATGTGTATTAAATAATGTACGACATAGAAGAAGTAATCGGTTTTGACGCATTATACGAATCAATGCTTAAATGCAGAAAAGGTGTAATGTGGAAAGACAGCGTATCTGCATATGTTCTGCACGGGGTGGAGCGTACAATGAACCTTGAACGTGAATTATATGATGGGAAATATAAAGCGAAAGAGCCTATAAGGTTCACCATCACATCTCCGAAGCCAAGGGAAATTGCGAGTATCGCATTCTGTGACAGAGTGTATCAGAGAAGCCTTAACGACAATGCAGTTTATCCAATTATGAGTAATTCGTTTATATATGATAATTTTGCTTGTCAGAAAGGCAAAGGAACAGATGCCGCTAGGAACAGGCTTAAAGAATTCCTGCGGAAACATTATAGAAAGCATGGCAATGTTGGTTATGTAGCGCAATTCGACATACACGGATACTATCCGAACATGAGCCACGCAATGACGGAAGAGTTATTCCGAAAGAAACTGCCTAAAGAAGTTGCAGACAGAGTTATCGAAATACTGAGACATCAGTACGAAGGTGACAAAGGATACAATCCGGGCAGTCAGCTTATCCAAATTGCGGGCATCTCCGTATTGGACGGGTTCGACCATTTTGTTAAGGAACAACTACACGCAAAACTGTATATCCGTTACATGGATGATTTCTTAATCATAAGTGAAAGCAAAGAATATCTGGAAGAATGTAAGGAAAAAATGAAGCAATATCTTACCAGACTTGAATTCGAACTCAACGAGGATAAAACCGAAATATATCCACTGTCTAAAGGGATCGAATTCTTAGGCTTTAAATTCTTGCTGACAGATACTGGCAAAGTGCTAATGCTTATGAAATCATCTAACGTAAAACGGCAACGGCTTAAACTGCGTAGGCTTGTTACTAAATCAAAGAACGGCGGTCTACCACGAAATAAGGTAGACGAGTCGTATGCAGCATGGAGAAATCATGCGAGCAAAGGCAACTCGTACAAATCGTTACAACGGATGGATGCGTACTATGAAGAATTATGGAGGTAACTACAAATGCTATTAAAACGCAGAAAAATGGATCTTCCCGATCTCGCAGACATCGAAAATGCACAGGCTATGACTGCACAGTTAAAAGCCATGACCGACTACAACATCATGATGGGAAATATCGAAGATCCCATGGAAGATCAGGAGGACGAAGAAGATGAATGAACACAGTGAAAAATTCGAACTCGTCAAAGGCTACTATGAGTCTGGAATGTGGAAGAAAAAAGCAGTCAAAAATGCAGTCAAGAAAACCTGGATCACAGCAGCCGAATACGAGGAAATCGTCGGCGAGCCTTACGATGGATGAACTCATTTCTAAAATGAGTATTCCAGAGTTGATAGAAGCTAACAAACGGATTCTGGAAGAAATAGATATTTTATTTCAACAGATGATAGTGATTTAAACTGCACTTTAAATCATCTCGGCCAGCCTTCGGGCTGGTCATTTTATTGGAGAACTAAATGAAAGAACTAACATCAAATGCGGCTGCCGTGGTCGGTCTGGTTCTGTCCATCATTGCACTCGGTGGATATGTGTTAATGGCGATCCAGAAGATCCGGGAGCCGAATAACACACAGAATAAACGGCTGGACGCTTTGGAAAAAAAAGTAGACCGGCACAGCGAGCTGTTCCTGAACGATCTGAACAGATTTGAAAAGATGGACGCGGGCAATAAAATCATGCAGAAATGTATGCTCGCACTTTTGTCTCATTCCATTGACGGAAACGATGTCGATGGGATGCGGACGGCGCGGAAAGAACTGAACGAATATTTAATTAATCATTAGGAGGACGCAATGGAAAAGATTGATTGGGTTAGAAAATTGACATCACGTAAATTCTGGGTGGCTGTGGCTACTTTTGTTACGTCCATTTTAGTTGCAACTGGAATGCCGGAAAACCAGATTACGCAGATCGTTGCCATCATCATGGGCGGTGCGGCAGTCGTTGCTTACATTCTCGGGGAAGGTCTGGTTGATGCGTCCAGAGAAAAAGATAAGGAGATAAAAGATGGGCAAAGTTGAGAACGCCGTCCAGTGGGCGGAAAACATCGCTCGTGACGATTCTCACGGCTATTCACAGTATCACAGATGGGGCAATCCGGACTACGATTGCTCCTCTTTAGTTATTTCTGCTTATGAGCAGGCAGGCATCCCGGTCAACTCTTACGGCGGTGCGACTTACACCGGCAACATGTACAACGCATTCACGGCCTGCGGATTCCAGGATGTTTCTGGTCAGACATTAAAGCGTGGTGACGTACTGCTTCGGGATGGACACACGGCACTCTATTGTGGGGACGGTCTACAGGTCGAAGCGTCCTGCGATGAGTATGGGGACATCGTTGGCGCTAATCCAGGCGATCAGACCGGTCACGAAATCGCAATTAATCCGTATTCCGGGAACTGGCCTATTGTCCTGAGATATCCCGAAACGGATCCAGATGAAAAGGAGTACACCAAGATGGAATTTAAGACGATTAAACCCGGCGATCGTGGCAAAGATGTGCGTACTGTGCAGGCCATGCTCAGAGGGCGTGGATTCAAGAACAAAGACGGAAAAGTCATCAAGATTGACGGAATCTATGGCGTGAACGGTGAAACACAGTACGCTGTCGAATCCTTCCAGCGGAAGAGCAATCTGGCTGTCGATGCGATAGTCGGCGAACAGACCTGGAAGAAACTTATGTACAGATAAGCAAATGGCCCTCGGGATTATCCGGGGGGCATTTTTTATTTGGGGGCAAAATGGGGGCAAAAATTTCGAGTTTATATGGCTAATCGGGGTCTGGTGGCTCTTCAGTAGACCGCTATTTTCCTGCAAATTCTCACAAATTCTCACAAGTTCCTACAAAAAAGAGTCCCGCTGCCGGCATGACAAAACCGCATAACTACTGGCCTACTGAAGAGCGTGGGGGCATTTTGGGGGCAGAATTATGCAAGAATGGTGATGGCGTCGAAGGTGGCGTCATCCTTTTTCTTTTGGGAATCTGTGACGTGATAGTAGATTTCCTTCGTGATTTTGGTCGATTCGTGTCCGATTCTGCGTGCGATGGCTTCCAGATCGGCACCGGATGCAGCCATGAGCGCAACGTGTGTGTGCCGGAGGGCATGGAGTGTGAGCGGTTTGCCCGTCAGGCTTTCGCAGAGGCTCTTAAATACACGATTAGTCTTTTCATAGGATAAACGCCCACCGTAGGGAGAAACGACGAAATACGGCACTCTATGACCGCTGACAAGCCTGTTCTGGTTCGATTCGGCTCTGATTCTCCAAATACACTTGGCAAGTTCCGGCTGGATATGCACCGTCCTGTTTCCTGCGGCGGTCTTGGGGGTGTTCATGATTCCATTTCTGAAATCATAAGTCTTAGTTACAGAAATCTCTGTCTTGCCTACATCGGCATCATCCAGGGCGATCAGCTCACCGATCCGCAGGCCGGAGAGGGCCAGGAACTCGAAAACATTTCTGTAATAGTCAGATGCAGAAGCGAGAACCTTTTTCAGTTCGTCCGTTTCGAGGTATTTGTTAGCGATCCGGCTCTTCCGGTCGTCCTTCATGGGCTTTATTTTGTCCACGCAGTCAGATGAGCTTATATAATCGTTCTGATATGCCCAGCGGAACATCGCCTTCACCCTTTTGAGATATTCGTTATAGGTGCCTGGTTTCGTGGTTTTATCCAGAAGCCTGGAAGAGATAAACCCGGCTGTCATGTCTTCAACCTTCCCTTTTCCAAAGTCGAGCCTTTTTAGGCTGGCTTCGTTCCGTTTCCATGTGGACATCTTAAGAGTTGCGCTCTGGTATTTGATATAAGCCTCTACAAGCTCAGAATACGTCATACCCTTAGAAGGTATCATCTTTTTCGCTTCGAGCAATTCTGCGGCCTTCCTGCGGCTCTGCGGGGTATCTCTGTCCAGTGTGACGGAGACTCTTTTTGTTTCGCCGTTGATTTTGTAACGTTCCACGAATCTGTATTTGTTTCCACGTTTTTCGACGTACATTTTTTTCACTTCCTTCTTTAGCTTTTGAGTTTTTGACTTGAGTTTTCAGCACTATACTTAAGTATATACTTAAGTAAGGTCGAGCAGCTTCCGGACGGCCTGCTGGATGCTTCCGGGTGCGGCGTGGTAAGCATTAATCAGGTCACTGTCAAACGGATCTGTAATCATATTCATGTGGATGTCGTCCGGGTATTCGACATCATTAAACGGCATCATTATTTCGTTTCTGGTGACTCCAAAATAATTTGCCAGTGCGTCAATACTTTCCATTTTGGGAATTCTGGTTCCGTTCATCCATGCGCCGAGGGTGGCTTTACTAATTCCCATTTCTTTTGCAATTTCCATTTGCATTTTCCCTTTTTCGTAAGCAAGACGCTTGAGATTTTTTGAAACTATCTTTCCATATTCTTCATTTGTCATGGCGGGCACCATCCTTTCTTTATTTTTATGATAAAAGCAAATCATACAAAAAGCAAGAAAATATTTACTTTATGCCTTGACAATCTACAAAACGCAGTTTATTATATATGGCATAGGGGATTTCTTTTGAATGCCTAAATACATGAAAAGGAGGGAAAATATGGCACAGGTAACAATAGCGGGTGCAAGAGTATCCGCAGGAAAAACACAGCAGGAATTGGCTGATGAACTGGGAGTTTCCCGTGATTTAATCATTAAAATTGAAAACGGGAAAGTCAAAATCAGAACGGTTTATCTGTATGCTATCTGCATGGCTACGGGGTTCAAACCGGCTGATATTTTATTGCCTTCATGAAATGCAAAACGTAGATTGAAAGGAGACTTATGGATAGCACATTGACAAGATACGAACGAGAAACAGTTGTCGTCTTCAACGAGGCAGATCCGGATGCAGAACTCTATACATGCTCGGCACCCATGATGCGGAAGATGGACAAGCTCGTCGAAGAAGATGACCGATTTTCGGTAGTAAAAGAGGATGAAGTATCGAAGACGTACAAATTTCCGAAGAAATACTTCAAAGTCCGTAGACCGTCGAAAAAAGAGGGGTTAAAGCCTGCTTTTTTGGATTCTGGAGAGGAGGAAACCTAACAGATACATGGAGGTGAATCCGTATGGAATGGCTAACCCGCAAACAGGCCGCCGACCGTCTTGGCGTATCAGAGCGGACGATCAGCCAGTACGCAAAGGAAATGACCGCAGCAGGAGCGCCGGGCGTTGTTAGGCGGGGACATAACTTTCTACGAATTGAGTTCATTGGAATGATGAATTTTTTACAAGGAGGACAAAATGAAGCCAGAAATGACCATCAGAGAATTTGTCGAAATTCTCGAAACTTTAGAGAAGTTATCTAAGAAGCTGTTGCAGGACAACAAAGAGTGGGAGGAGTACTCACAGAAACAGGAGGACTGCAACCAGGCATTGATCCGCCAGATGATCCAGGAGAACGCGCAGGATGTTGCAAATATTGAGAAGCTGAAGCTGATGATTAACAACACAAAGCTCAAATTTACAACGGAGGCATGATGGATGAAACGAGGGGTTATTTTAATCGCTTTGGCGACTGTCCTGGTCTGGACAGCGGTCACGATGGAGCAGGAGCCAAAGACGGTGCAGGCGGAAGAACGTATCAGCCACACAAAGCCGGTTATCACTCCGTATCTGGACAAGCCGATCGACGAAGTTCTGACCATCCGGAAACAAACGAACGCATACAAAAGCGAAGAGCCTATCGAAATTATCAGTTCAGACGCAGAGCCAGAATCAGAGCCAGACTACGAAGATCCGGTTATCGAGTGGGAAGGGATATTTGAAGATGAGGACCAGGAAACAGCAACAGAGGGCGAATATCAGAACATGGAAGAAGACACAGCGCTTCTGGAAGAACAAACAGATGAAAGCGGAGATACAGAGACAGATACTTGCGCTCCAGAAGATTGCGAAAGCGCTACATGTGACGATGGAGAACCTGAAGAGGATGATGGAAGCGACTGGATCTATATCGGAACTTGGGTCTGCACCGGGTATTGCAGTTGTGAACTCTGTTGCGGAGAATACGCATCCGGCTATACCGCATCCGGCACGCTTGCCACAGAAGGACGGACGATAGCGTCGAATGAACTTCCGATCGGCACGGTCGTTTACATCGAAGGGATGGGCGAGTATGTGGTCGAAGACACCGGCTGGAGTCCATACGAAAGCTGGATCGACATATTCTTCGAGAGTCACGACAGTGCTCTGGCATTCGGTTTGCAGGAAAGAGAGGTTTATTTAATTCAATGAGCAGATACGGATACGTGAAACCACAATACCCGGTTCCGGAAGTAAAGGTGTCCGGAAAATACAAAGTCTTATGCGGAACGGAATATCCCGGCATGACCGTTTATCGGTGGGACGACGAACTTTGGATATTCAAAGACGATAAGAATGTTCGCTATTCACGCAAAACACTGATAACCGGCGAGCTTCTGGAAGAATACCATCCGATCAAAGCCGAAGAAATCAACGACGAAGGCATGGTGCGATTGTACGAACAGCTTTGCAAGGATGCCAGACTCCGAGTCGATTCATACGACAGGACAGTTAAGAGCCTGCAAGAATCCAAAAACAGGAAAAAGCTAAAAGAGTTTAAGGATCAGAACGAGTCAGCCGTGAACAATGAAAGAAGGTTTTTGAATGAAATGTGTTCCATCGTTACTGGAACGGACATGCACGGAAGAATTAAATGAAAGGAGAAATAACAAATGACACTGTACGAAATCAACACATCAATCACCAATGCAATCGAACACGGCTGTGATACGGAAACCGGCGAAATCATCAGCGCGGACGAACTTGATGCGCTCCAGATCGCAAGGGAAGAAAAGATCGAGAACATTGGTCTGCTCATCAAGAATCTGAACGCAGAAGCAGCAGCGCTCAAGGCCGAGAAGGATGCTTTCGCAGCACGGCAGAAATCAGCAGAGAACCGTGTGGAATGGTTGAAACGCTATCTTGCCAACAACCTGAACGGTGAGACTTTCAAGACCGCCAGAATCGCCATGTCATGGCGCAAATCGGATGCGGTAGAGATCCAGAGCATGGAGTCCGTGCCGGAAGCGTACCTCAAGTACAAAGATCCGGAGCCGGACAAAATGGCAATCAAAAAGGCATTGAAGGCCGGTGAGTGCGTTCCTGGCTGTGTGCTGGTCGAAAAGAATAATTTGCAGATCAAATAAGCCAATGTGATGTTAATAATTGCACGTTACGCTTCATAACAAAGTTAAAAATTTTAATAGGAGGATTAAAAATGAGCAACGAAAAACAGATCATCGAAATCAATGGAGTGAAACTTGAAGTGGATCTTCGCACCGCACGCCGCATTGATGAATTCAAAGTAGGCGATACAGTAAAGGTTCTGGACAGCCGGAATAACAAGAACGACATGCGCACCGGCGTTATCACCGACTTTGCCAACTTCAAAGAACTCCCGACCATCATGGTCGCAGTTTACAAGGCGGGAGATTATTGGAGTGCGCCGACAATCGAATTCATTCCGTACAATGCCGAAACGGAAGGAATCGAAATCGTTGGAGTCAGTGCAGAGGAAGTGATCGTTTCGAAAGAAACCATCGTTCAGAAGTTTGATGATGAAATCGCAAAAAAGCGAGATGCTTTAAATGACCTTATCATCAAGAAAGACACGTTTATTAAGTATTTTGCAAACAAAAATAACGAAGAATGACGCCTTTGCCAGCAAAACAAAAGACGTCACTCCATTCAAAGAAAAAATCAAACCAAGGCAATTATACGCCAGAAAGGGGAAAAATGGCAATCACAGTTTTATTAATCGGCAAAAGCGGTTCCGGAAAGTCCGCATCATTGCGCAACTTCAAGCCGGAAGAGCTGGACATTATTAATGTCGAAGGCAAACCGCTGCCGTTCCGAAACAATTTCGAGACCATCAACACAGACGATTATAAGTCAGTTGCGGTTGCTGTCAAAAATTCCACTAAGCCGTCCATCGTAATAGACGATGCCGGTTATCTCATCACAAACCAGTTCATGCGTGGTCACAGTTCGGCTGGATCCGGAAATGCAATCTTTACATTCTACAACAACATCGCCGATACGTTTTGGAAATTAATTACCTTTATTAAGGGTAACGGAGTCTCCGCTGAAAAGATCGTCTACATTTTTATGCACGAAGACCAGAACGACTTCGGACAGATCAAGCCAAAAACCATCGGCAAACTTCTGGACGAAAAGGTATCAATAGAAGGTATGTTTACTATCGTTCTGCGGTCCGTTTACCATGACGGCGGGTATTACTTCCGGACAAAAACGGACGGTCTGGACGTGTGCAAAACCCCGATCGGCATGTTCGACAGCGATGAAATACCCAATGATTTGAAAGCGGTCGATGTTGCGATCCGGGAGTATTACGGTCTGACGGAGGGATGATATGTACAACGAAATATTTGCAACGATTTATCTGGATGTCGAGAACGCAATGATTAATTTGTTCAATTCGACATTGGAAAAGACAGGTCACAGCGAAAAGGACACAAAAGAGATTATGCAGACAGCTTTGGAGTCCGCATACGATCAGTTTTATGAAAGATATTACAAATAGGAGGCATAACAATGAAACAGTTCAACGGTTATTCAGACGCAAAAAAGCAGGCACAGGCAACGGGTGGCGCAAAGCTGCCCGCTGGTGCTTACGTTTGTAAGGTTCTGGGTGTGAGATATGAGGAAGGCATGAATGGCAACTCTGACCGTCTGGTATTGCAGTTTGACATCACAGAAGGCGAACAGAAGGATTTCTACAAGGAACAGTACGAAGCCAATACTTCCGAGGATAAGAAATGGAAGGGCGTAGTCCGGATCTACGTTCCCAACGATGACGGCTCCGAAAAGGACGGTTGGACGAAGAAGTCCTTCGCCGGATGGATTGACGCCATCGAGAAAAGCAATTCTGGATATTCATGGAATTGGGACGAACAGACACTTAAGAACAAGGAAGTCGGGATCGTGTTCGGTGAAACCGGCACCGTGATTGACGGAAAAAACATCGTTTACACAGAACCGAGGTTCGGAATCGAGGTCGAAAAGGTTCGCTCCGGCAAGGCTCCGATGGCTAAGTTTAAGAGCAAAAACGGCTACGGCACCTTAAAGGCCGCACCCAACGATGACGACTTCATGACCATCAAGGACGGCGTAGAAGAGGAAGTTCCATTTTGACCGGCCCGGAGATTGAAAACAGCCTGCAAACAATGGTGATCCTGACAGACACAAGAGAACAGCCTTCCGATCGGGCGCAAAAGCGATTCAAGTCGTTCGAGTGTCCGTATCGGAGGCAGAAGCTGGATTTTGGCGACTACTCTGCCGAGTTCCTTCTGGTAGATGGTCGGACGGTCCGAGTCAATGCGGCGATCGAGCGGAAGATGTCTCTGGAAGAATTATCGTCCTGCTTTACCAGAGATCGAGACAGGTTTCGGAGAGAGTTCGAGCGGGCACAGCAGGCCGGTGCATCAATGTACCTTCTGGTCGAGAATGCCACATGGGAAAACCTTATCAATGGAAAGTACAAAACCAAATTCAACAAGAAGGCATTCCTGGCATCGCTGACAGCATGGATCGCACGATACGATCTAAAGCCGGTATTCTGCAAGGCTGAGACCAGCGGCAGGCTGATAAAAGAAATTCTGTACAGAGAAATGAAGCAGAGGCTGGAGGCCGGTGAGTATGGCTAAAGGATATACACGGATTGACAACGATCTAATTGAAGGCCTCGCAAAATTAAAAGTGTCCGGTGCTACGCTTAATGTTCTTCTGGCAATTATCAGAAATACGCTTTCCTATCACAAGATCCAGCATGAACTGAGCAACAGTTTTCTGATGAAAGCGACGAATTCCAATGAAAGCACGGTGATCCGAGCAATTCAAGAGTTGGAAAAGCGAAAAATCATCGAAGTCGTTAAGGGTAGCAACGGATCGCACCCAAAACAGATCCGGATTCTCACTGGCAATATTGCCACCCTTGCGAAAACGGAGGGGGGTACTGGCAATTCTGCAAGTGAGAGTACTGGCAAAAATGACAGTGAGAACACTGGCAATTCTGCAAGGGAAGAAACTAAAGAGTTAAATAAAGAATTAAAAGAAAGAGAAAGAAACGCGCATGCGCGCGAAGATTCTCTCTCAGAAGAAAATGAGCTGTCACTTGAAGAATTGGCAAAGATGAGCCAGGAAGAGGAGGACGAATGATTCCATATCAATTCAAGCCAGAAGATGCAGAAGCCTGGGCGCGCTCCATCGGCATCAAAACCCGGCACAGAGGCGACCAGTTAGAACTAATGTATTGTCCATATTGCAAAAGCACTACAGATAAATGGAAATTCGGTATGAACCTGAAAAACGGACAGTTCGAGTGCAAGCGGGCATCCTGCGGAATTAAAGGCAACATGATAACCCTGTCCAGAGATTTCAATTTCAGCCTGGGCCGTGAGGTCGATACATATTACAGAACTACGGACTACTCCCGGCAGCAGTATAAGAAGTTCCGGGACGCTCACAGAAGCATTGAGGTCAGGCCCGCTGCGGTCGAGTACCTTGCCGGGCGTGGGATCAGTGAGGCCGTCACCGTCAAGTATGAGATCACTACCAGAAAAGATGACGACAAGGTGCTTGTTTTCCCGTTCAAGGACGAAGCCGGAAATCTCACCCATGTGAAGTACAGGAAAACTGACTTCCAGAAGGGCATCGACCAGAACAAAGAATGGTCGGAGTCAGGGTGCAAGCCGATTCTGTTCGGAATGAATCACTGCATCGTGGATGCGGACGAAGGCAAGCTAATTATCACAGAAGGCCAGATCGACAGTCTGTCAGTAGCAGAAGCCGGGTTCGTGAATGCTGTTTCGGTCCCGAATGGGTGCAATGGCTTTACATGGGTGCCTCATTGCTACGACTTCGTGTCTCAGTTCCAGAAGATCATCGTCATGGGTGACTGCGAGAACGGCAAGATCACGCTTGCAGAAGAGATTGCCAAACGCTGGCCCAAGAAGACGTACATCTGTCGGATCGAGGATTACAAAGGCTGCAAGGATGCAAATGAACTCTTGCAGAAGCATGGTCAGCAGGCCGTCAGAAACGTGATCCAGAACGCCCAGGCTCCGGATGACCGTCACATTAAGCCGATGAAGGACGTGAAAAGAGTGGACATCATGCAATTGCAGAGCTTCACGACCGGACTTCCGACACTGGACAAGGTTCTTGATGGCGGGTTCAGGTTCGGGCAGTTAGCAGTGCTGACCGGCAGAAGAGGTGAGGGCAAAAGCACGATCGCATCCATGTTCGGTATAAACGCTCTGGAACAAGGGCATCGCTGTTTCTTCTATTCCGGCGAGCTGACCGACTTCTATTTTCGTAATTGGATGGATTGCCAGATCACAGGCAAGAAAGAACCGACACAATCCGATTATGACCAGTTAGACAACTACTATGGCGATAAGGCCTATATCTACGACTCCGACATTTTGCAGAAGGGTGACGAAATGGAAACATTACCAGAAACCATTGAGAACGCCATCATTCGCAAAGATTGCCGGTTCATCATGGTGGATAATCTCATGACAGCCATCACAGATGACTTACAGAACGACCTGTATCGGCATCAATCACAATTTGTCGGAAATCTGGCAGCACTTGCAAAGCTCTACAACGTATTCATCCTTTTAATCTGTCATCCTCGCAAAAGCAACGGAGACTTGCAGAACGATGATGTATCTGGATCCAGCAATATCACGGACCGTGCGGACATCGTGATGACGTTCGGAAAAAGCTGGGCGTATGACGAAGAAAAAAAGAAATGGGTAGTCCAGGAAGGTGAGCGGAAGATCCGAGTCACCAAGAACCGTCTGACCGGCAAGCTCACCGCAAAGGATGATCTGAAGCTTGTCTATGACCATAAAAGTCGGAGACTGGCAGAACGCACAGAAGACTTTTTCAACATGCGGTTCTCATGGAACACGGACGTGTACGGATTTGAAACTGTTGACGACATGGACGAAATACCGTTTTGAGGTGACTTATGGCAGGATTCACAGAACAAGAATTAAAAGACCGGCATTCGATAGTCAACGAAGGATGGCAGTTCTTTAAAAAGTGGGCGCAGGATGAACGTTATTTATCGAACGATAAAGCTATATCAGATGTTTACTGGTCAGAAGCTATTGCAGAAACCGGCGTTATTTACGAAAAGCGCAATCGAGACCCATTAGTAAAAGACATCTTACTCGCAATGGTCGGGGAGATCGAGAGGAGGAGCAAAGTTGGCGCAGAAGAACATTGAAGTCTGGCAGGATTACGACCGCACCGGACAATGGACGCTCCATATCAAAAAGAAGCGTGGTAAGCTGACACTGGACGAGATCACGCAGGCCTGCACGGATTACGAACAGGATTTCTACATGCTCGTTATCAGGGCGATGGATGCCGAAATCGGTCAGTATTACGACACGAACGATCTGGAAGGCGATTATGTGACGCTTTATCGGGCAGATGATTTCTTTAGGTGGAGGGAGAAGGAATGATTCGCACCGCAGACGGCGATGTGATGAAGCAAATCACATTATTCGACATAACAGAACGAGAACTGAAATACTGCGAATTGCCGGATCATATCGGCGAACGGCTGCACTACAGGATAACAAAGGACGAAGTGGTAAACAAGGATGATGCCACAGATGAATATGTCGTATTAGTCGAAGCCTACAAAAAATCGGACGAATGGATGTACAGCGTATATCGAAGAGATGACGGCAGCACGTTTAAGTGGATTTCGAATCCGACAAATGACAAATATGGACATGGAACACACTTATTTGTGGAGGCATCCACATGAGCACCTGTCACACCGCAGACGAAATCGACCATGGCGAAAGCACCATATCATATTGCTTCGAGGCAATGATTGAGAAATTCGAGGACGGTTACATTCTATGCCCGATTCTCTGGAGCGGTGGCAAGTGCGAAGAGTGTTTGGAGGCATTTGAACGAAGGGAGGCACGAAACAATGCTTGAAGGTTACACGATACTCCGAGACCCGAAAACCGTCCCGATCGGCACCGAGGTCATTCTGGAGCAAAAGCATTTCGACTACAAAAAAGGATTCCCGCTCGAATCGACTTATTACAGAACCATCCTTCGGGAGCATCGGACGGTCGGTGGAATGACCAGAACGCTTTTCAGGGAACCGAATTGGGAATGGCCTGAGATACCACACTGGCAAGGCAACTGGATTTATGCCGGAAACAGCGGGACATCACAAATGTGGGTAAAGGAGGAACACCATGGATGATTTGATTAGTCGACAGGCGGCGATTGATGCATTGGGCGAAAGACCTGATGTATGGACGGAATCAGATTATGAGCGTGGATGTGCTAATCAATGGGACTATGACGTGGCGGCTATAAAGAGCGTGCCGTCCGCACAGCCAGATGCCGACATGATCCATTTGCAGAAAGAACAGTCCTATATGCAAGGATGGGAAGATGCAAGAAAAGCGATGATTCACACGATTACGGGACAGCCACCGGAGCCACACTATCCGAGTTGGTATGCGGAACAGATAAAAGAAGTGCCATCCGTACAGCAGAAAACGGGGATGTGGATTGCATTAGATGAATGTGCCAATGAAGGAATCTATTGTTCGATTTGTCGCAAGAAGGTGTTTAAATATGATTTCTCCAACACAATGAAGAAATGGAAGAGTTTTAAGTATTGTCCTAATTGTGGCGCAAAGATGGAGGTGGAGCAGTATGACGCAAAAACAACTTGCAATAAAAGCGTGTAAATTCCTTGTGCAAAAACAAATCGAAAATGGCAGTGACGGTTTCTCATGTTGTACTGATGCCGACTACTGCACTGATATAAGTTGGAAAGACGTTCTGAAAATATTGTCGGAGGTGGAGCAGGATGATGAATAAAGAAGCAATAGAAACGCTGAAAAGGAATTACCCAGACGCATGTTTTGAACAGCTAAGAGAAGCTGTTGATGCGGCAATCGTCGCATTGAAACAGTCCGAGTTGCAATCACGCTGTATGCTTAAAGATTTGGAAAAAGAAATTTACGATTACAGAGTTGATAACATAGAAGATGACTATGACAAAGGGTACAATCAAGCAGTAAAAGACGTTCTAAAAAGCATTAAACGTGTTAAGGCGTTTTCTTGTCAGAAACAGCCTGAGCCGCAGTGGATACTATGCACGGACAGACTGCCGGACAAAGAATGTTTTTGCCTTGTAACTGTAAACGATGGGGCAATTTATACAGACCTTAGCCTGTTCAAAAAAGATGGTGAGTTTATCGAGCATACCGGCGATGTTATAGCATGGATGCCGTTACCTGAGCCGTATCAGGAAAGGAGAACCGATGACGAAGAAATACATTGACGCAGATGCATTTATTCGGTTTATAGACTGCGGGCATTTACGACCACCAACGGAATTATGTTTTAGTGAAAAAGATGTTGTAGATATGATAAATAAGTTGCCCGCCGCAGACGTTCGGGAGAATGTTCATGGAAATTGGATAACAGAAACCAATCATGGATTGGGCGTACATACGATTAGATGCGACAACTGTGGTCATTGCGAGGTTTCAATCTCGACGCCGAACTTCTGCCCGAATTGTGGCGCAGACATGAGGAAACCATGTACCGAGACTTAACCAACAAACCGCACAACTGTTCCGACTGCATCCACAACGGCAAGCAATATTTTGATGAGCCGTGCGAGGATTGCACGCCGAACCATTGCGCATACGAAGCACTCAGTCCGTGCGCTGATGCAAATAAAAAAGAAAAACCTTTGGATAACGATATGCTTCGGCCCGGCACGGCGGGCCATTAGTCGGAGGATTAGCATGATAGGATTTTTTATCGGACTCTTTTGCGGTGTGTGGCTCGGGATGCTCATCGCCGCCTTAATGGTAATATCTGGGAGAGAAGACCATGACAGACGCTAAACTTTATCTGCTACGCTTGCGAGCGCTGGATCTCAAAATCAAACAGCTAACAGAAGAAATCGACCGCCTCCGCTCCGAAGCGACCGGTCTCAAGTCGATGCAGATCCGTGACGACATCGTGCAGCACTCGGCATCCGGTGACGCAATGGCTAACGCTGTGATCCGGATCGTGGATCTCGAACAGCAAGTCTCTGAGAAGTGCCAGCGATACGCAGACATGCGCACGGAGATCATCGACCAGATCCAGAGCCTGGACGATCCGAGGTATGTCGAGGTGCTGTATCTGCGTTACGTTCGCTACATGCGCATGGAAGAAATAGCCTGTGTCATGCACAAGCCGAATGGTGCATCGTACAGCTATCAGCACATTTTGCGTTTGCATGGCGAAGCTCTGCAAAAATTTAGCAAATGCTATGGAAATGCTATATCTATGTGTGTTATACGTTAAGCTGGGTAATCGAAAGAGTTACTTGGATCGTACGGCTTCGGCCTTGCGATAGACGGCATAACACTTTACCCTGGGCGCGGTTAATTCCGCGTCCTTTGCTTTATGAGAGATTTTGCAAAGCATTTTTATAAATCAAAACAATGGCAAAGTTGCAGGACGGCATACATGAAACAGAAACATGGATTATGTGAGCGTTGCCTGGATCGCGGCAGGATTGTTCCGGGTGAGATCGTGCATCACAGAATCGAACTGACACCGGACAACATTAACGATCCGAGTGTTACGCTGAACTTTGAAAATCTGATGCTGGTCTGCCGGGATTGCCATGCACAGGAACACAAGCCAGAGAAGAGATACAAGGTCGATCAGATGGGAAGGGTCATCGCTTATGAGACTTGAGATAACAACACACATCGGATGTCCGGTTAATTGTGCGGACTGTCCGCAGGCTTTGCTGTTGAAGAACTACACCGGCCCGAAAGATCTCGGCCTGGATGATTACAAGCGAGTCATTGATAAGCTCATGCCCAGAACACGGGTAGACTTCTCCGGGATGTGCGAGCCGTTTGTTAATAAGCATTGCACCGACATGATTCTGTACGCTCATGATAAAGGATTCCCGCTTGCGCTTTACACGACATTACAGGGCGCAACAATGGAAGACTATGAACGGCTGCGCGGCGTCAACTTCGAAGTGATAACGATACATCTGCCGGATGCGAACGGACGTTCACATTTCGAGATAACAGACGATTACCTGAACCTGTTGAGCCATTGGGATTGTCATAACTATTCGTGCCACGGTCGGATAGATCCGAGAGTGATACCGTACTTGAAACAGCGGAACCTTATCACATTTATGCACGACAGGGCAGGCAATGTGGAAGGCAGACAGCATATAACCATCAGCTCACAAGTACCGCTTTGCTGTGCTACTTCCGTCAAGTCAATGGATCATAACGTGCTGCTGCCGAATGGCGATGTGCTTATGTGTTGCATGGATTACGGCATGACAGGATTGTTTGGGAATCTGTTCAAGCAATCACATGAAGCTGTGCTGCAATCAGAAGCAGCCTGCAAGATGCGTGCGACATTAGAAGAAGGAGAATCAATATGTCGTCATTGTGCGAACGCAATAGTGACATATCCATAATCATTCCGGTGTACAACTTGGAACCGTACATCGAACAGATGCTTGATAGTCTGGCATCGCAGGATCTCGGACCGTACAAAGCTGAGATCATATTCGTGATGAACAACTGCACGGATGACAGCGAAGGCGTGATTCGCAGGAGCGGACTGGATTGCACAATCATCTATTGCCTCACACAAGGATGCGGGCCTGCACGGAATGCAGCGCTTAACATCGCCAAAGGAAAGTATCTCTGGTTTATGGATGGTGATGATTGGTTACTGTCTGACACAGCCGTGAAGGATGTGCTGGACAAAGCAATGCCAGAAGACTTAGACATTGTACGCATACCATTCTACAGCACACACTACGTCTGGCAATACTTCTCAATGGTCTGGCAATACTTGCTCAAGCGCAGCTTCGTGAGTGAGTTCCGGTTCCCGGATTACCAGCCGGCAGAAGACGATGCCTACATGGACCGTGTGTTAAACAAGGCAGGCTATAACAGGGCGACTTACCTCGGCCTTCCACACATACATCAACAGGTTTATTTCTACAATTACATGCGTGAAGGCAGCAATATGTTCCGGCACATGCGCGGAGAAAAGATTTGAGGCCCCCTATTCGAAAAATAATTATGGTGGTCGCGGAGAC
>Ga0265298_10001698_pt1 | contig 32345 bp, 22 predicted proteins | sample AusTroGonzalo_MG_3_FD_193486 | JGI IMG/M metagenome (GOLD analysis project Ga0265298, IMG submission 193486) | Bovine rumen microbial communities from tropical cattle in Woodstock, Queensland, Australia - Gonzalo_01 | ecosystem: Host-associated > Mammals > Digestive system > Stomach > Rumen ... | reverse complement strand
CTCATGCAGCCGAGCACCAGAGCCAGAGCCAGGACCAGGGAAAGGACCTTTTTCATAATGGGTTTCCTCCTTTTATTTTCGCGGCAGTGCCGCAATATTCTCAAACAGCGATCCCGCTGTTATCGACTGACTCTTGAATTCCATTCAATTCCCCGTTTCAACGGACATAGTATACTCCTCGAAAACACGTTTTGCAAGCACTATATGTAGTATTTTTGCGGGTTTGATCCCGTTTTTCACATGCTTTCGGAAGTTCCGGAAACGTTAACATGCTTGTAAACCAATATGTTCGTACATTATGTTTTTTTATGTTTTTTGTTCAAATTTTTCCTGCATTTTCTCTGTTGATACTCAAAAAATTGATCGGAAACGTTTCACCTGAGAAATACTCTTTTTTCTTTTTTTGACATACCACAAGATATTGTGGTTCTCTTTCTGCCCGATTTTTCATTTTTTACAGCCAATTTCTCATTTCTTGTCATGTCCACTTCGCATACCAAACTCCCAATCAAAGCACGTTTGTGATAGGTTTTTGCCAACACCTTTCCTGCTTCTACAGTTCTTTACAGTTTAACGGATCTCTGTCCGGACACATTGAAGCCTTTCAGTCAATCCTCAGGATCAGCGTCAGGATATTCTCCGCTGCCTTTTCCATTTCATCCCGGGTCAGGGCGCCTTTTTCCATGGCTTCCTGCAGTCTGTCCGGGAAGCCCGTCGCCATCTTCATATCATTGCCGGCAGCGGTTTCCTTGTAATGTTCACCCAACGTCCACCAGTCAGTGGTCACCATCCCGTCAAAGCCCCATTCTTCCCGGAGAATCCCGGTCAGCAAATCCTTGTTCTCGCTTGCCCGGTGACCGTTGATGATGTTGTAACTGGACATGATGGACCAGGGACGGGCTTCTTTGACGATGATTTCAAACTGTTTCAGATAGATCTCGCGGATAGCCCGCTCCGACGCCCGGCTGTCGCTGTGCCGCCGGTCAGTTTCCTTGTTGTTCAGGGCAAAATGCTTCGGCGTCGCCGCGATGCGGTTGCTCTGCACACCCCGGACCAGACTTGCCGCCTGCTTACCCGCCAGCAGGGGATCCTCGGAAAAATACTCAAAGTTCCTGCCGCACAGGGGATTCCGGTGTATATTCACGCCCGGCGCCAGCCACACCATGATATTGTTTTCCTTTGCCTCCAGCGCGGCTGCCGCACCGACCTCATAGGTGATCTGCGGATCCCAGGTACATCCCAGCAGAGTGGCGCAGGGGAACGCCGTGGTGGTTACTCCCAGTTCGGGGTTGAACCGGATGCCTGCCGGACCGTCTGCTGTCATGATATTGGGAATCCCGTAAACCGGGTTGTTCCCGTATCCGAATGTGTTGGCCAGGCCCATATTGGGCTGTCCGCCCAGCAGGCTTGCCAGATCATCAATGGGTAATGCGGCAATAAATTCCTTCAGGCTGGTTTTACCCTCCGCCACGTCCTGCAGTTTCATCACCGTTGACCTGCCAAAGTCTTTGATCCGCGGCACATAGCGCACTTCCGGCGTTGAATGCATGGCCGCATTCTCCATCGGCGTCAGGACATTGGTGGTAAAATCATTGCATGGTGCGACAGGAAGGTTTTCATATGTTCCGTTCGCCAGCAGCCGCTTTGCCAGACAAGTCGGAACCATCCTGGCCGTCAGCTGCTCCGTGATCCGGTCCTCTGCCAGCTTCCAGGTTTCCGACGCCGTTACAGTATCCCGCACACTGGTTCCGATATGGAAGAAGTATTCTCCCGCTTCCAGCACCCAGGCAGACTTGGCCACCTTGCCCAAATCGTCATAGCTGGCCATCTGCGAATAGGGAAACCGGATAATGACCTTTTCTGTTTCCCCGGGAGCCAGAATCCGTGTCTTCCGATACCCGGCCAGTTCCCGTTTCGGTTTGCTCAGTTTGCCTTCGGGCGCCGAGTAATAAACCTGAACCACTTCTCTGCCGGAGCAGTCTCCCTCGTTGGTCACCAGGGCGCTGATCTCCGCCTCTTCCTCACCGAAGACAGCTTTCTGCTCTGTCAATGAGAACCGGGTATAGCTCATCCCGAAGCCAAAGGGATAAACCACTTTCTCCGCAGCGCCGGGAATCGTCTCGAAATACCGGTAGCCCACGAAGATATCTTCCGTGTAGTTTACATATTCATCGCTTTCGTAGAAATCCGCGCATCCCGGATAATCATCCAGCTCGGTAGCCCAGGTATCCGTCAGTTTGCCGCAGGGCGATGCGAAACCCGTCAACAGTTCCGCCTCAGCGCAGCCTCCCTCCATGCCGCCCTGGCAGGCCAGCAGAACCCCCTGGATTCGCGGATTATCCCGGAAGCAGGCAGTCTCCATGATGCCGCCGGTATTCAGCACCACAATGGTCTTTTCAAAGGTCTCGCTGACGATCTTCAACATGCTTCGCTCTGCATCGGAAAGATAGAAATCCCCCCGTTCAAACAGAATATCGCTCATGCTCACCACGTCGTCGGTTACCGGTTCCTTCCGAATGATCTTCGCTTTCGGATGTTTCCTGTCCCATCCTTCTCCGGAAAACCTGCTGATGGAGACGATTGCCGTGTCTGTAAATGCCCGGGCTTCGCGCAGCAATGCTTCCGGCACCGGCGGTTCCGCCATCATTCCCGGAAGCCAGTGCGCCGCGTACTGCGAGGCAACGTATTCCCGATAATACTCTACCGTTCCCTGAAAGATTGCCTCCGCTCCGAGAATCTCCGTCAGTCCGTCACAGAGATTCCGAATATAGGGAACCGTCACGTCCCCGCTGCCTCCGCCGCCCTTCACATAGTCGATGGTCGCCTTACCGAACAGCGCCACCTTGCTTCCTCTGTCCAGCGGAAGCGCATGACCTTCATTCTTCAGCAGCACCATGCCTTCCCGGGCCGCTCTGCGGGAAAGTGCAATATGTTCCCTTCCAACCGTAACCCGGCGGCCGTCCTTGCCGAGGGGCAGTCCGGGCATGAAGCGTGCGCGAATCCATCTTTCCATATTTCTGAACCTCCTTATGTCTGTTCTCTGTTGCATAGCTTATAACGGTGCCTTTTTAAACGGATACGCTGCCGAAATCGACAGCGTATTTCCGGTTTTGGCTTTTCCGGCCATTTGTCACTTCGCTTCATTCATTTTTTCAATCAGTTTGAGGATCTGCTCCCGGGTCAGTCCGCCCATACCGAAACTGAAAGCACCGCGCAGGGGCATATAGTTCATCATGGCCATGCTCATATCTTCCGTCACGGCTTCCTTCGCCGCCTCGGATCCGCCGCTCTGCTCCTCATGAACAAAGATCTCCATCGTCTTCCGGATCACGGGCATCATGACTTCCTTTGCCTTCGGATCCGCCATGATATCCATGAAGATGCTGTCCATGGAATATGTCCGGGGCAGTTCCACCGTGGATTCCACTGTCACTTCAGCCATCAGGGGCAGATCCCGGCTGGAAGCGCCGGCTTCTATCGTGAAAGCGCCGGTCTCCACATGCCAGTCATGGATCTGCTGATTCCAGTAGGCAAAGGCGCGTTTATCAAGTGTAAAGGTAACCTCCCTGCTTTCGCCCGGCTGAAGCATTACCTTTTGAAAACCTTTCAGTTCCCGCACAGGGCGGAGCGGCGTGCTTTCCACATCCCCCACATACAACTGGACCACTGCCTTACCGGCCCGGCTGCCGATGTTTTTCACGGTTACCTTCGCTTCCAGCGTCTCCGTGTCTTTGATTTTGTCGGCGCTGAGCTTCAGGCCGCTGTATTTAAAGGTTGTATAGGACAGTCCGTGTCCGAAGGGGAACAGGACGTCCATTTTCTTCTTATCATAATACCGGTAACCGACGAAGATGCCTTCCCGGTATTCCGTAACGTTGCCTTCCCCGCCGTAGTATAGATAGGAAGGATTATCTTCCAGCTTATACGGGAAAGATTCCGGCAGATGACCGGAGGGATTCACATCGCCAAGCAGCACCTTCACTTCTGCTTCGCCGACTGCCTGCCCGCCCAGATAAGCCTCCAGCACGGCTTCTACCTTTCCGATCCAGGGCATTTCTACAGGGGAACCGTTATGCAGCACCACGACGGTATGGGGATTCGCTTCCACCACTGCCTCAATCACCCGGTTCTGGCATTCCGGCATCCGCATATGGGTGCGGTCATACCCTTCGGATTCATAGGCATCCGGCAGGCCGGCAAACACCACCGCCACCTTCGCTTTTTTCGCTGCTTCAACCGCCTCCGCAATCATCTCTTCCGGCGCATTGTCATTCGCCACGGAATATCCCTGCGCATAGGTCACCTTCAGCCCCCGCTCTTTCGCCGCTTCCACTGCGCCGGTAGTTTTGAAGCAGTTGATATGGCTGCTTCCTCCACCCTGGAAGCGCGGTTTCACGGCAAACTCGCCAATAAAAGCAATGTCGTCTTCCCTGGAAAGCGGAAGAACGTCGTTATCGTTCTTCAGCAGCACCATGCAGTCCGCGGCGATTTCTGCTGCCTGCGCATGTTGGGCTTCCTTGTCCCAGGGAGTGTCCGGTTTTGCGTTCTCCAGATACCGGTAGACGATGGTCAGGATCCGCTCGCAGGCCAGATCTACGATCTTCTCGTCCAGTTTTCCGGCTTTTACCGCTTCCACAATCAGGGCATCGTTCACCCCGCCGGATGCTGGCATCTCCAGATCCAGGCCTGCCGCCACGCCGGCTACCCGGTCGCTCACAGCCCCCCAGTCCGATACCACATAGCCTTCAAAGCCCCATTCCTTCCGGAGCACATCCGTCAGCAGCCAGGGATTCTCGGAGGCGAAGACTCCGTTGATTTTGTTGTACGAGCACATAACCGTCCAGGGCTGCGCTTCCTTCACCGCCTGCTCAAAGGCAGGGAAATAGATCTCTCGCATGGTCCGCTCATCGCAGTCGGAAGAGGAACTCATCCGGCGGTGTTCCTGGCTGTTCAGGGCAAAGTGCTTGATGCTGGTGCCGATATTGCGGCTCTGGATCCCCTTGATCAGGGCTGTTGCCATGGTGCCGGAAAGATATGGATCCTCCGAAAAATACTCAAAGTTCCGACCGCACAGCGGTGAACGCTTGATATTCACTGCAGGCCCCAGGATCACGGAGACTTTCTCATGCTGACAGCTGTCGCCGAGGGCCTCGCCCATCCTGCAGAGCATGTCCGGATCGAAGGAAGCCGCCGTCGCGCTGGCTGCCGGATAGCAGACTGCCTTGATGCTGTCGTTGATGCCGAGATGATCCGCTGCCTCATCCTGCTTGCGCAGACCGTGAGGACCGTCGCTCACCATGGTCCGGGGAATGCCCAACCGTTCCACGGCCTTCGTATGCCAGAAATCGTCGCCGGAGCAGAGGCCGGCTTTTTCCTCCAGTGTCATTTGGGAGACCAGGGCTTTGATGTCCATTCGTTCGTTCTCCTTTTCTGTTGTCGGATCGTTTCAGGGGTATTTGCAAACGTTCTCATTTCTGTCTGTATTATGACATTTTCAGCGGTATACTGTCAACCGTTTATTTCCGCCGCAATTTGTCCGCCGCCTCCTGTATGGCCTCCTCACAGTCCTCCGGAATATAATACCGGCTGTCTTCAATCATGCTGAGCAGGAAAACGCCGTCATCGCTTTCCACATAGTATCTGCGTTCAGGATAGCCGGAATATTTCGTGCTGTATCCTCTTGCCATCCGGATTCCCTGCGGGTTCGTATAGATTTCCGCTTCCGTCATCCAGTCACAATCCCGCAGAACCGCTTCCGCATTCGCAAAGCCCTGTGAATGTTCTCCGCGGATTTCTGCATCAAAGACCAGCACGCCCGGCTTTTTCCCGCTTCCGTTATATTTCCAGGTTGCATAACGGGAGTCTGAAAATGTCTTCGTATACCCATCCGGCGGTGTCACCACGATGTTTCCGTAGCTCCGTTCCGGGCCGCCCTGGCTAAGCGTGATAAACCCGACAACCATCAGAATAAACAGCAAGGGAAAGAAAAGCATCCGGATGATCCGCGTCCTGGAAGCGAATTTTTCCTTCTGTGCCTTTTGTGCTTTCTGCCGCTTCCGGCGGACAGCAGCTTTCTCCTCCGCGCTCAGCTTGTTTCCCGTAAACAGTTTCAGAACGGACCTGCAAAGGAAACGGAACAGGATTGAAGCAGGCACAGATGCCGCCAGTACCGCCAGAATATACAGCGCGACAGGTTTTTTGATATAGATCAGGCTTTTGCCGACATCCAGGAAGTTGAACCCGAACAGTTCTACAAACAACCCGTGCATCAGATAGAATTCCAGCGTGAAACTGCCGAGCCAGGCCAGCGCCCGGTTGCCAAGCTTAACCTTCATCATCAGCAGGAAACAGAACGTCACATAAGCAATACCTACCAGCCATTGGGAAAGCGTGCTCGGCAGCCGCAGCTGCCATTTTCCGTAATATCCCCATCCGTGTTTGAGCATGTATTCTGACCAGTTGAACAGTACGAAGATCGCTGCAAAGGAAAGAATCAGCCAGATCCAGTACCCTCTCCGGAAAAACTGCGTAATCTTCTCATCATATTTGGCGAAAAGGATCCCCAGCGGGAACAGGATAATGCTGTTATACCACCATTCTCCCCGCATCCACCAGGTGTCCTGATGATCGATGCGGCAGCCCAGGACCGTATAGCCCAGCGTGAAGATGAAAATGAAGAAGATTGCCAGGCCTTCCTTTTTGCAGAACCGGAATGCCGCCCAGAAAGCCAGATAAAAGAACGGGATGACAATTACATACCAGGAATAGTCGTTGGCCATCCGCAATCCGGAAAGATACCACAGGATCTTTGTCAGGTCCATCTTCTGCCCCGAAAGCAGGCGAACCCCTGTATAAATGAACTCCGACAGATAAAATGCGATGATGATCGGCAGGATCCGCCGGCGGAAGAATCCCTTCAGATAATCGGGTTTGGTCTTGAAGCTCTTGTATAATCCCAGGCCGCTGCAGAACAGGAATACAGCCACGAACATATAGCCCATGGGAATGAAGAAATCCAGACCGTTCACGATATAGCTGCGCTGCAGCCACGGCGCGCAGGTCTTCTGCGCCATATGGTGCAGAGCGATCCCCAGAGCTGTGATGCCCTCGAGTATCTTTGTCTGCTTCAGGGACGTATACTCCTCGTTCCATACACCTTTCCCGGTACTGCGGGCTCCGAAGAATATCAGCAGTCCCAGCGAAAAGTAAACCAGATACATCCAGTCCATATCGTTTCTCCCGCTTCAAGATGGGGTCATTATAACAGAAACCGCATACCCTGAACAGGGGAACAACGGTGATTCTGCTTGACATGACAAGCGTTCTTCGCTATACTGCGAGCAAAGGAGGTTCGGTCTGATGTTGTGGAAGATGAGCAACGTGCTGCTTTTTAAAGGTGTTATTGCTGCCCCGTAAGGGGGAAGTATGCCTTTTTTGGCCGCCGCTGTCATCCGCTCAGCCGGATCCCGGCCCGTTGGTATATGTTCTCCTTAACAGAATCAGAAAACGTTAAGGAGTTATTTTTATGTTCAATATCAAAAATCAAATCAGAAAACTCTATGCTTCATCCGTCCTGGCCAACCTGTCCCTGACCGGCGCCTGGGTTGCCATTCTTGCTGCCCGTGGTTTCTCCCTGCCGGAGATCGGTCTCGCCGAAACTGCCTACCACGCCGCAAGCCTTCTGACGGAAATCCCTTCCGGCACACTGGCTGATGTGTTTGGCCGGAAACGTATGCTGCTCATCAGCACCCTGATCCATATTCTGGCCAGCGCCGTCATGATTTTTTCCAACGATCTCCTGATGGTCTGCCTGTCCATCGCCCTTTATGCCGTCTGCGACAGTTTTGCCTCCGGCTCGGGAGATGCTCTGGCCTATGATTCCCTGAAAACCGCCGGCGAGGAAGCAACCTATGACAGCTACGAGTCCAATCAGCTGATCATCTACCGACTCTTCGGCGGGATTTCAACTCTCTGCGCTGGCTTTGCTCTGATCATCGGTTATCGTATTGCTTACGCTACCGGGATTGCGACAAGCCTTGTTCAGATCGGAATCCTCGCTTCCCTGAAGGAAATCCGTGCGGACGGCATCGAACCCGGGCCTGCCGCAGCCTCTCCCCTGAGAGCGCTCTTTGGCTGCTTCCGGGACAGCCTTTATTTTCTGAAACGGGAAACCAAAGCTTTTCTGCTGATGATGACCAACTCGCTGGTCGGTGCGGCGGATATCCTGCTGCTGTTCTTTCTGCAGGCCAAACTGCCCGCTGCCGGAATCCCCGATGAATGGCTCGGACCCGCACTCTTTCTGATGCAGCTGGGGGGTATCATCGGCGCAAAACTGATTCTGAAATTCAAAAAGCAAAGCTATCGGACAATCTTTATCATTACCGCAGGGCTTGTCTTCGCCGGCATCGCGCTGGAACACACCGGTATCAGCCTGCTGATGACGGCCGGCGGCTTCATCGCCGCCCTCGCGGATGATGCCCTGCAGGTACGGACCAACACGAAACTGCAGAACATGTTCCCCTCCGAGCAGCGGGCCACGCTCATCTCCATTGAATGCTTTACCTTCTCGATCATCATGATCATCCTGTCTCCCCTGGCCGGCTATTTCTTCCAGGTCTGGTGATTATTTTGTTTGTCTGAAAAATAGTTCAGTCCTGCCAGGATTCATCCAGAGCAAAAGCAACGTGATTGTACAGATCCGCCTTATTCCTTATCGCTCTTCACTTGCGGCGGCCTTTGGCAATTCGTCTTACTTTATCCGCAACGGTATCGGGAAGCAAGCCTTCTTCTGCAGCCTCAATGATCTGAGCAATCATGAAATCCGGCATTGCCCGTAATTCATTTTCCGGTATTTCTTCCAGCATTTCAATCAACTCTTCTATTCCAAACGAATCTTCCTCTTCATCTGTCCGTTCTGTCCATCTGTCTAGCATGGCATCCATTGCATCGTCCAGAAAATCCATTTGGTCGGTTTGCGTCAGACGGATTCCTGCTTTTTTACAAAACAGTTCCAATAATACGTAAGTCTCATCTGTTCTGACACGAATCTCATTCGGTCTGAATCTCTCCTCGATCATCCTTCTCAAAAGATCATTGACAGCCTCATCCGGATCATATTCGGCGTGTCGCATTAACAGCGGAAGGCGAACCATGCCGTCTTCATCCACAGAGAGCAGAATGGCCGGGAGATACGGAGCTGAGTCTTCCGATTCTTCTTTTGTCGGTTCGGGAATACGAAGGATCTGACACTCCAGAACTCCTTCCTTCGGGATTGTCTTCAAGGTTCTCAGTTTCAGCTCATCAACAACAGTAGGCATAAGTAGCACCGGATTTGTCTGTTCTGGAAGATCAATCATTTCCTCTGTAATCAGTTGTCCTTTTCGGACAGCGAACACGGGGATCTTCTGATTCTTCTCAATTTCATCAATCGGTTGTACCATGAACTCCATGCTCAACTGTTCGCAAAGCACATCCTGTGAACTCTGGATATCCATATTATGCAGATGGATATCGCTTTTGGAGTGATTCTGTAGATACGCTGACAGCACCATTGTTACTTCCAGTGCAATTGTCAGGATTTCTATGTCTTTCGGGTCTGTCAGATGCCATGGAACACAATACGGTTTATAGCGAGAAAACTGAGGATACGGAGACCTCATTTTTCGTTTTTTCGTTTCTTCCTTGATGATCTGAAGGTCTTCCGGCAAAAACTGTTCTGCTTGCTCCAGTGAACATTGCAGGCAATCCTGTGAAAGCAGCTTTTCCATGTCACTCGTATTTGGATCTTGCTGGATAATTCTGAGAGAATTGAGCCCGCGCTGCCCCATATAAACCGACAGCGCCCGGTGTTCACCGCCTCGTCCCATCACAGAACAGTAAACATATTCGCTGCCGTCAGCTAAAATCAAATGCTTTGGCAGATGTATTGCAAACAATTCTTCTTCATAGACTACTTTCCAAATCTGTGACTTCTTGAATGCGAACCCCAAATCTAATAACTTGCTGTCCATAACTTCTCACCTCGAAAAAACTTCATCCGTTCATATCGTGCAGGCATCACCTGCCGGGATCGTAATTCGCCAGAATAAACTGGTCAAACAGCGGGAGTTCAAATCGGACGTATCCGTAAGTTTCACCGTCAATAATTCCCTTCCGGATCAGTCTGGTTCGATACGGTGTAAATTGACTGCTCGTCATATTCAGCAGTTCACGGATTGATGCGACGCTTCCGTCCGGAGTATTGGCAATCGCATAAAGAACCTCCTGATCCTTTCCGGATAGTTCAGACCAGATTTTCTCATAAACATATTCTTCCAGGTATTGCCTGTATTCTGCCTGAATTCTGGCCGGATCATCCCGATATAGCCAGGTAAAAAAGCCCAGAACCTGGAATGCAAAGGAATAACCTTTTGTTTTTTTGGCCATTATCAGCGCATCTTCCTGTGATATCGAGAAGACCCTGGCATAACTGTCCGTCATTCTGCCGATATTCAGCGGAGTCAGCGCCGTTCTCGGTGCACGATAGAGAAAAGTCAGTGTTTTCTGATCCTGCAGATTCCGAATATTCTCATACAGTCCTGTCATAAGAAGAAATATCGGAAGATCCTGACGAAGCAGAATCTGAAAAGCGCTGGCAAACACCTTCATCTCCGGGGTCGCCGATACTTCATCTATTGCAATCAGCACCTTTTTATGATGTTTCTGAAGGCTGCTGAGCATTCTGGACAGCGCGACCTCTATATCACGCACAGGTTCCGTTCCTTCAATCTCAACTCCAAGGCCGAAAGCGGAAAGATTGATTTTTGCCGCCTTAAAGATCTCCCTAAGTCCTTTCGCCTCGCTGAGTCTTGCCGCCAAGCTTTGAAGAAGATCCCGGTCCGGATTCAGTTCGACAACAATCCAGTTTTTCTCCTGTTGAAACACTTTGCATATAGAAGTCATGAAAACGGTTTTCCCGCTTCCCCGCACGCCAGTGATAATGCTGACATGCTGACTGGGATATTCTCCCGAAAAAGAGTGAATTAAATCCTCCTGTAAACGTGACCGGGGAATCATTTCATAAGGTTCCCTTCCAAAATCCAGAGAAAATGGATTTCTTTCGCTCCTGTCCACTGAACTCTCCTCCGTTTTACAGTTCTTTACAGTTTAAAATTTCTTTTACAGTTCTTTACAGTTCAAATCTATTTTTACAGTTCTTTACAGTTTTGTCAAGTCCATGTCCGGACATACATAAAACCTCTCAGTCAATCGTCAGGATCAGCGTCAGCATATCCTCTGCCACCTTTTCCCTTTCTTCTCAGGTCATGGGATCTTTCGTCAGGAGTTTCTGCAAAGATCAGTTCATTTATCAACCATACGGTTGTCAACCATCCGGTTGATAACGTTGCAATAAGGCAAATACGTTTGGATCTGATGACTTTCCGTCCCTCTTACGATATAATATCAATATTGAAACCGACAGGGAGGAAAGCAAATGTCCGAAAACACCCTGCTGCCCGAGGAGGAACCGGTCCTCACCGGTCAGCCCCTGGCTGCCCGCATGCGGCCCTCTTCGCTGGACGAGATTGCCGGGCAGCAGCATCTGCTCGGCCCCGGCAAGGTCCTGCGCCGCCTGATCTCCTCCGACAGCATCTCTTCCATGATCTTCTGGGGTCCGCCCGGCGTCGGGAAAACCACTCTCGCCCGGGTCATCGCCCTGCAGACCATGGCAACATTTATCGACTTTTCCGCCGTCACCAGTGGCATTAAGGAAATCCGCCAGGTCATGATGAAAGCCGAGGAGAATCGCGTCTACGGAATGCGGACCATCGTCTTTGTTGATGAAATTCACCGCTTCAACAAAGCCCAGCAGGACGCCTTCCTCCCCTTTGTGGAAAAAGGCAGCATCGTGCTCATTGGCGCCACTACCGAAAATCCCTCCTTCGAGGTCAATAGCGCGCTTCTCTCCCGTTGCAAGGTGTTTGTGCTGCAGTCCCTCAGCCGGGAAGATATCCTGACCCTGCTGCGCCGCGCCCTGACGGATGAACGCGGTTTCGGGAAAGACAAAGTCACCATTTCGGAGAAGGCCCTCGGCGCCATCGCGGATTTCAGTAACGGCGATGCCCGCAGTGCGCTCAGCTCCCTGGAAATGGTCGTGCTGAACGGCGAAGTCGGAGAAGACGGAATCACCGTCACGGATGAGATCGTCGCCCAGTGCCTCAGCCGTAAAAGCCTCATGTATGACAAGGACGGGGATGAGCATTACAACCTGATCTCCGCTTTGCATAAGTCCATGCGCAACTCTGATCCCGATGCCGCGGTCTACTGGATGATGCGGATGCTTGAGGGCGGCGAAGATCCTCTGTACATCGCCCGCCGCGTCCTGCGTTTCGCGGCAGAAGATGTGGGCCTTGCCGATCCCCGGGCCATGGAGGTCGGCGTGGCCGCCTATCAGGCCTGTCATTTTATCGGCGTGCCGGAGTGTAACGTGCATCTGGCGGAAGCCGTTGTCTATATGTCCCTGGCTTCCAAGTCCAACGCTATGGAAATGGCCACGATCGAAGCAAGGGAGGCCATTGAAAAGGAACCGGATGCCCCTGTCCCGCTGGTCATCCGCAACGCGCCAACCCGCCTGATGAAAGATCTTTCCTACGGCAAGGGCTACAAATATGCCCACGATTATGAAGAAAAAATTACCGCTATGCAGTGCCTGCCCGACGCGCTGAAAGACCGGCAGTTCTACCATCCTACCGACCAGGGGCAGGAAGCCCGCTACAAAGAACGTCTGGAGCAGATCCGTGCCTGGAAGGAAGATCAACGGAAAAAGGAATCTCAGAAAAAATGAATCACAACTATTTCTCACAAGCATTCAGGCCGAAGGAGCGCGAGGGTGATCGGAAAGCCCTCGCATCCCTGGCCTCATCCGCAGGCGCGAAATCTTCCCGCCTGCTTCAGACTGTGCTCCTTTTACTCCTGTGCCTCGCCCTGATCCTGTCTTCTGCTCTGGCTGCAAAAAGCCCTGACCGGACGGATATCCGGGTATCGCTGCGGCGTCTTAACCTGACAGAAGCCGTCTGGATGACATTGGAGGGCCGCTACCTGGCGCGCTGCGCGGAAGGAACTGAACTCCTGCTCCCGGCCGATGCGAACGTCACCGTCTTCCTGCGAAATGGAAAACTGATCCTTTTCTCCGGTGGTATCTCCCTGTCTGCCGGAAAGAAACTGACCCTCCTGCGGCAGCAGGAAGGCGACACCGTACCCGGCATCCGCTTCAACCTGCAGCAGGGTTTCTATCCGGGAGATCTCTCCCTGTCCGTGAAGGACGACAGCATTCAGGCGGTGCTGACCCTTCCATTGGAGACCTATCTGCAGGGCGTCGTCCCTTATGAGATGAGTGACTCCTTCCCGCTGGAAGCCCTGAAAGCCCAGGCTGTATGTGCCCGGACCTATGCGCTGAGCAAGATGAATCCCGATGCGGACTACGACGTCGTGGACACAACCAACGACCAGGTCTTCAAAGGCCTGAATCCCGAATACAAAAACACCGCCCTTGCCGTAACCGGTACGGAAGGGCTGGTCCTGACATATCAAAACCAACTGATCACTGCCTGGTACGGCGCCTCCAACGGCGGCCAGACCGAGCTGCCGCAGCACGTCTGGGGCGGAGATAATATCCCTGCCTGCTTTGATATGACAGATGACCCCTGGGATGCTGAAAATCCGGACAGTCTCGTCCGGAAAGCGATTCTGAAAAAAGACGGGTCGAATCTTTCCCCGGCCTTCCTTCGCCTGCTTCGCGAAGCGCTGAAAGCCGAGCCGGAAATGAAGGATTTTGATCTGGAAGACGGGTCTCCCTTCCGGGTGGATGCGATCCGGAGCATGCGGCTGACCACACCCCGCTATAAGGAACCCAGCCGCTTGATGACCCGGCTGGAGCTCTCCTTCTCCTGCTCCGCGGTGCTGAAACCCGGGGTTACCCGTCCACAGGAAGACAGCGATGAACTGGACATCCGGGATCTGATGGGAGAAGCGCCGACGCCAACCCCCGTCCCGACGCCTGAACCCGCAGAGGGCCAGCCCGTACCGGTATCCGCCGGCAGCTTTGACATCACGCTGGAATTGTTCCCGGGCGTCCTGAATGCTCTCGCGCTGAGCATCTCAGGTTCAAACAATGAAATTGTCATTCTCATGGAAGACGATAATGCCTTCACCCTCACTTCCGCCCGCTACGGCCACGGCGTCGGGCTCAGCCAGCGCGGTGCCGAGTACCAGGCAAAAAAAGATCACCGCGGTTTTGAGGAGATCCTCTCCTTCTATTATCCCGGCGCAAAACTGAAACAGTACAGCGGGGAATCCGCTCCCCTGCCAACACCGGATCCCGCCCTGGCTGTCACACCCGGGCCGGCGCCAACCGCGACGCCCCGCCCGACCCTCATGCCCGTCACAGAGGATCTTCCCGAAGGCGCCTGGCTCGCCGAAGTAGAAAACATTGACGACGACAGCAGCCTGAACCTGCGTGCCGAACCCTCCCCCGCCGCGGAAATCCTGATGCGTCTCTTCCGCCATCAGAAACTGATCGTTCTGGAGAACGCCGAAGTCGACGGCTGGGCCAAAGTCAAAACCGACGCCATCGAAGGCTATGTGATGCTCAGTTTCCTGCAGCCCGTCCCCTGACAAATAAGCGCTTCCCGCATCAGTCCGGGAAGCGCTCTTTTCATCTCTGTTTTCAGAACAGCCCTGTTATTTTTCCGTTCTCGTCCACGTCGATCCGCTCTGCGGCAGGCGACTTGGGCAATCCCGGCATCGTCATAATCTCGCCGGTCAGTGCAACCACGAATCCGGCTCCTGCGGAAACCTTCAGGCTCCGCACGGTCACGGTGAATCCTTCCGGCGCGCCCAGCAGGGCAGGATCATCCGAGAAGGAATATTGCGTCTTCGCGACGCACACCGGCATCTTATCGAAACCCAGCGCGGTCAGGCGTTCCGCCTGTTTTTTCGCCGCGGGTGTCAGGACAATCCCGGCGCCGCCGTAAATCTTCTTTGTCACTGCTTCAAGCTTCTCCTCGATGGACGCATCCAACTCATAGGAGAAAGTGAAGTTGCCCTTCTCTTCCTCGCAAAGGCGTACCACTTCACGGGCCAGGTCCTCGCCGCCCTTTCCGCCTTCGGCCCAAACCGTGGAGAGAATCGTGTTGACACCCAGTTCCCGGCACTTGCGGATGATGAAATCAATCTCCGCGTCCGTGTCTGTCGGGAAGCGGTTGATCGCCACCACGCAAGGCAGCTGATACACATTCTTGATGTTGTTCACATGACGCAGCAGATTCGGGATACCCTTTTCCAATGCTGTCAGATCTTCATTTGCCAGCTGTTTCTTGTTCAGGCCGCCATGCATCTTCAGGGCGCGTACCGTGCCGACCACCACTACCGCGTCCGGAGTCAGTCCGGCCATGCGGCACTTAATATCCAGGAATTTCTCCGCGCCCAGATCCGCACCAAAACCGGCTTCGGTCACCGTATAGTCACCCATCCGCATGGCCATACGGGTCGCCATCACGGAGTTGCACCCGTGGGCGATGTTCGCAAAGGGGCCGCCGTGAACGAAAGCCGGGGTTCCTTCCAGGGTCTGCACAAGGTTTGGTTTCAGCGCATCCCGCAGCAGGGCTGCCATCGCGCCGGTGGCCTTCAGATCACCGGCGGTCACGGGCTGATCGTCATAGGTATAAGCCACGATGATCCGGCTCAGGCGCTCCTTCAGATCCTTCATCGAGGAAGCCAGGCAAAACACCGCCATGATCTCACTGGCCACGGTAATATCGAATCCATCTTCCCGGGGTGTACCATTCATCCGTCCGCCCAGGCCGTCCACCACAAACCGCAGCTGCCGGTCGTTCATATCCACGCAGCGTTTCCAGGTGATCTTTTTCACGTCGATCCCCAGCGCATTCCCCTGCTGAATATGGTTATCCAGCATCGCCGCTAACAGGTTATTCGCCGCGCCGATTGCATGGAAGTCACCGGTGAAGTGGAGGTTAATATCTTCCATGGGGACCACCTGCGCATATCCGCCGCCGGCCGCGCCGCCCTTGATGCCGAAAACCGGACCGAGGCTCGGCTCCCGCAGGGCCACTGTCACATCCTTGCCGATGCGGGCCAGGCCGTCCGCCAGGCCAATGGTTGTGGTAGTCTTGCCTTCCCCTGCGGGGGTGGGCGTGATTGCCGTCACCAGAACCAGCTTGCCAGGTTTCCGGTCCGTCTCCTCAATCAGGGAAGGATCAATCTTCGCCTTGTACCGGCCGTACTGCTCCACGCACTTCTCATCCACGTGAGCCTTTTTCGCGATCTCCATGATCGGCTTCATCTCGCACTGTTGGGCAATCTCAATGTCTGACAAATAAGCCATATCTATTCTCCTTGTTTTCTGTGTCTTCTCAAAACTTATTCTGGCCGAAAGGGTTAAGGGGGCGCAGTCGCCAGTGGCGCCTGCATTGGACGGGCAGGAAAACCCCTTATTTGAAATATTCAACCGCAGAGCGGAACATCCCGATATCGTAGTTTCCGGGCACATTCTTATAAAGATCCTTCCCGGTCCGCTCGCTGTGCCCCATCTTGCCGAAAACCCGGCCGTCGGGACTGGTGATCCCTTCAATGGCATAAAGACTGCCGTTGGGATTGAACCGCAGATCCATGGAAGGCTGATCCTCCAGATCCACATACTGGGTTGCAATCTGTCCTTTCGCTGCCAATTCCCGGATCAGGCTTTCCTCCGCCAGGAATCGGCCCTCGCCATGGCTGATCGGTACGCTGTATACTTCGCCGACCTGGGTTCCCCGAAGCCAGGGGCTCAAGGTACTGGCCACACGAGTCCGAACAATACGGCTCTGGTGCCGGCCGATGGTGTTGAAAGTCAGCGTCGGGCAGTGCTCATCCGTCTCAATGATCTTCCCATAGGGCACAAGGCCCAGCTTGATCAGCGCCTGGAAGCCGTTGCAGATACCGCACATCAGGCCGTCCCGCTTTTCCAGCAGTTCCGCAACCGCTTCGCTGATTCCTCCGTTCCGGAAGAACGCGGTAATGAACTTCGCGCTGCCGTCCGGTTCGTCACCGCCGGAGAAGCCGCCGGGGATGAAAATCATCTGACTCTTCCGAACCTCATCGGCAAACGCTTCCGCGCTGCGGGAAATCTCATCCGCCGTCCGGTTCCGGACCACAAAGATCTTTGCTTCCGCACCGGCATCTTCCATGGCGCGGGCGCTGTCGATCTCGCAGTTGGTTCCCGGGAATGCCGGAATCAATACCCGAGGCCTTGCCGTGCGGACCGCCGGCGCCGGCCAGTTCTTTGCTTCAAAGCTGAAGGTCTCCGTCTGATCTTTTGCCCGGACCGCCGGCCAGCAGGCATCCGCCTCTGCCCGGTCTTCCGGCGTCCACTCAGGATTCAGCGTCGGGTATACCTTTTCCAGCTTGTTCCGGCCCAGTTCCCTCAGCTCTTCCAGCGTCACGCTGTCATTGCGCCAGGTGAACACCGGCTCATCCAGCACAGTCCCCAACACCTGACATCTGAAACTGTTTTTATCTTCATGGCAGAATAATTCTGAATTCTGAATTCTGAATTCTGAACTGTCGGCTTCAGCGATAAAGCTCCCGTACCTGCACTCCGCCAATTCAGACAGTTCCCAATTCTTTTCAAAAGCGAAGCCCAGTCCGTTCCCCAGCGCCATCTTCATCACGGAAGCCAGGCTACCGCCGGTTTCAATCGTCCGGCAGGAGACAATCTTCCCTTCCCGGATCCATCCGGTAATCTGATCAAACAAGACCAGCAGAGATGCCGTGACCGGCACCCCCCGTTCATCCCGTTCCGGTTCCAGCAGGATCACGGGATGTCCTGCCTGCTTGAACTCGGAGGAAATGATGTCTCCTGTTTTTGCCGTCGTGACCGCAAAGGATACCAGTGTGGGCGGCACATCCAGCTTTTCAAACGTACCGGACATGGAATCCTTGCCGCCGATGGCCGCGATGCCCAGATCCATCTGAGCGTCGAACGCGCCCAGCAGCGCCGCCAGCGGCTTGCCCCACCGCTTTCCGTCAGTACCGGGCTTCTCAAAGTATTCCTGGAAGGTCAGGTACACATCCTGGAAGGAAGCACCGGAAGCAATCAGTTTGCTCACCGAATCCACCACGGCCAGATACGCGCCGTGATAGGGGCTGAAGGAAGTCAGTTCCGGGTCGTATCCCCAGGCCATTAGAGAGCAATCGTCCGTGTGTCCCTTTTCCAGACTGATCTTCTGAACCATCGCCTGCACGGGGGTCAGCTGATGCTTCCCGCCGAATGGCATCAGCACAGAACCAGCGCCGATCGTAGAGTCAAAGCGCTCCGAAAGCCCTCTCCGGGAGCATACCGCCAGATCCTCCGCGGTCTTTTTCATCTGTGCGGCAAAATCCGCCGGCTTTTCCGTACTCATCGCCGTCGTCGGCTTCGAGGCCGCAGGCGTGATCACGGTATGCTTCGGGGCGCCGTTGGAGTTCAGAAAATCCCGGCTGATATCCACGATGGTCTTTCCGTTCCAGCGCATGGTCAGACGGGGTTCCGCCTTGACTTTTGCCACCGGACAGGCCTGCAGGTTTTCCTCCGCCGCCAGCTCCAGGAAAGCTTCTGCATCCTTTGCGGCCACAACCACAGCCATGCGTTCCTGACTTTCGGAAATCGCCAGTTCGGTTCCGTCCAAACCTTCATATTTCTTCGGTACCGCGTTCAGATCGATATCCAGCCCGTCCGCCAGTTCGCCAATGGCAACGCTGACGCCGCCGGCGCCGAAATCATTGCACCGCTTGATCAGTTTTGTCGCTTTCGGATTGCGGAACAACCGCTGCAGCTTTCGCTCCTCGGGTGCGTTGCCCTTCTGTACCTCTGCACCGCAGGTTTCCACGCTGTGGGCGTTATGCGCCTTGGAGGAACCGGTCGCGCCGCCGATGCCGTCCCGGCCGGTGGATCCGCCCAGCAAAATCACGATATCCCCGGGAGCCGGGCATTCCCGGCGGACGTTTTCCGCCGGTGCCGCCGCGATCACCGCGCCGATTTCCATCCTTTTGGCCGCGTAGCCGGGGTGATAGATCTCATCCACAATGCCCGTTGCCAGGCCGATCTGGTTGCCGTAGGAGGCATATCCTGCCGCGGCGGTCGTCACCAGTTTGCGCTGGGGCAGCTTGCCGGGAATGGTCTCGGATACTGGTCTCGTCGGATCTGCCGCCCCGGTCACGCGCATCGCGCCATAGACATAGGCCCGTCCGCTCAGCGGATCCCGGATCGCGCCGCCGATGCAGGTTGCCGCCCCGCCGAAAGGCTCAATTTCCGTCGGATGGTTGTGGGTCTCGTTCTTGAACAGCAGCAGCCAGGGTTCTTTCACCCCGTCCCGCTCCACGTCCATCTTCACCGTGCAGGCGTTGATTTCTTCGCTTTCGTCCAGCTTGTCCAGCTTTCCGTTTTTCCGCAGGAATCTCGCCGCTACCGTTGCCAGATCCATCAGACACACGGGCTTATTCTCCCGGCCCAGTACCTTCCGAGTGTCCAGGTAGCGCTTCCAGGACTTCTCCAGCACCTCATCCTCAAACCGTACGCTGTCGATCTCCGTCAGGAAGGTCGTGTGCCGGCAGTGGTCGCTCCAGTAGGTGTCCAGCATTCGGATCTCCGTGATGGTGGGCTCCCGGCCTTCCTCCCGGAACCAGCTCTGACAGAAGGCGATATCATCTGCGTCCATGGCCAGCCCGTAGTCCGCCACGAACTTCTCCAATCCCGCCCGATCGAGTTTTGTAAAACCTTCCAACGCTGCAACCTCCGTTGGCACGGCGTACTCGGTCCGCAGCGTCTCCGGCTTCTCCAGGGAGGCTTCCCTTGCTTCCACCGGGTTGATAACATATTTCTTGATCTCCAGAATCTCCGCGTCTGTCAGAGTTCCGTAAAGGATGTACACTTTCGCGCTGCGGATCAGGGGCCGCTCACCCTGCGAAATGAACTGCACGCACTGCGCCGCGGAATCCGCCCGCTGGTCAAACTGCCCCGGCAGGTATTCCACTGCAAACACGGCTGCTGCGCCTTCGCTGTTCAGTTCCGCCGAAGTATCATCCAGCTGCGGCTCGGAAAAAACTTCCCGCACTGCCAGATCAAACAGGTCCTCCGGCATATCCTCCGCATCATAGCGGTTCAGCAGCCGGACTTTCTCCAGTCCCTGAATACCCAGGAATGTCCGGGCATCTTTCCGCAGCTCCCGGGCTTCGTTGTCCAGCCCCGGTTTCTTTTCCACAAAGATCCTGTAAACCAAGGTAACACCTCCGGTGTTTATAAATTCAGAATGAATAGCTTTACTGATTCCGAAACTTTGTTGGTTTTCTTTCTCTTCCGCCACTCATAAACGCTTCGCACCTGCAGAACTATCTGCAATTCTGAATTCTTAATTCTGAATTCTGAATTCATCCAGCGCCCGCTTTCCGATATCATGCCGCATATACCGGTTTCCGAAAGTCACCGTTTCTGCCATTTCATAAGCTTTCCTGACTGCTTCGGGCAGGGTATCGGCTACCGCCGTCACGCCCAGCACCCGCCCGCCGGAGGTCACCAGCTTCTCATCTTTCAGCGCCGCGCCAGCCACAAACACATGATCCTTCACCTCGTCCGGAATCGTGATTTCATAGCCCTTCTCATAACTCAGCGGATAGCCCTTGGAAGCGAGCACCACGCAGCAGGCGTGCGCGTCCCGGAATTTCACTTCGCACTCCGCCAGTTTTCCTTCGGTCACCGCCTGCATCACCGTCAGCAGATCGCTCTCCAGCAGGGGCAGTACCACCTGGGTCTCCGGATCGCCGAAGCGGCAGTTATACTCGATCACTTTCGGCCCTTCCTTCGTGATCATCAGACCGAAATACAGGCACCCGCGGAATTCCCGTCCCTCCGCCTTCATCGCGCGGATCGTCGGCAGGAAGATCGTCTCCATGCAGACCTCCGCCACTTCTTTCGTGTAGAAGGGGTTCGGCGCCACCGTCCCCATGCCGCCGGTGTTGGGACCCGTATCCCCGTCGCCGGCCCGCTTGTGGTCCATGCTGGAGATCATCGGTTTCACTGTCGTGCCGTCTGTGAAGGCCAGCACGGAAACCTCCGGTCCTTCAAGATATTCTTCGATCACGATCCGGTCGCCGCTCTTGCCGAACTTTTTGTCCTCCATGATTTCCCGGACCGCGCCCCGGGCTTCCTCCCGGGTCATCGCCACGGTCACGCCCTTGCCCAGGGCCAGGCCGTCCGCCTTCACCACCGTGGGAATCGGCGCCGTTTCCAGATAAGCCAGTGCCTCGACGGGGTCGGTGAATACCTCATAGCTTGCGGTTGGAATGCCGTATTTCTTCATCAGGTCCTTCGCAAAGACCTTGCTGCCCTCAATGATGGCCGCGTTCTTCCGGGGCCCGAAGCAGGGAATGCCCTCCGCCTCCAGCAGGTCCACGCATCCCAACACCAGCGGATCGTCCGGCGCCACCACGGCATAGTCGATCTTCGTCCCGCGGGTGAAGTTTACGATCCCTTCCAGGTCTGTCACCTTGATATTCACGCACTCCGCGTCCTGCGCGATGCCGCCGTTTCCCGGCAGGGCGTAGATCTTCTCCACGTCCGGATTATCTCTTAGTTTTTTGATGATGGTATGCTCACGGCCTCCGCCGCCAATTACGAGAATGTTCATGATAAATCTTCTTTCCTTTTCTTCTCAACTCAGTCAATTGCTGCCGAAGTCGAAGGGGTGCGGGAGTAATCAGAACCTCTTCACATTTTCTCCTTGGTGAGGGCCGAAGGGGTGTGGGGGCGCTGACGCGCGCGGTGCGCGAGCCGGCACACCGGCCGCGGTGCGCGTGCGTTTCCTTGCGGAAAGCCCCCACATTCCTCAATGATGGAACAGCCTCATATGCGTAAACGCCATCGTCATCCCGTACTTATCGCAGCATTCGATCACCGCGTCGTCCCGAATAGATCCGCCGGGTTCTGCGATATACTTCACGCCGCTCTTATAGGCCCGCTCAATGTTGTCGCTGAAGGGGAAGAAGGCGTCGGACCCCAGCGCCACGTTCTGCCGGGTATCCAGGAAGGCGCGCTTTTCCGCCTCGGTCAGAGGCGCAGGCTGCGCGGTGAAATACTTCTGCCAGTTGCCCTCGGCGCAGACATCTTCTTCATTCTGGTTGATGTAGCCGTCAATGACGTTATCCCGTTCCGGCCGGCCGAGGTCCGCGCGGAAGGGCAGGTTCAGCACCTTCTCATGCTGACGGAGGAACCAGGTGTCCGCCTTGGAGCCCGCCAGCCGGGTGCAGTGAATGCGGCTCTGCTGCCCGGCGCCTACGCCGATCGCCTGTCCGTCCACCGCGTAGCACACGGAGTTGGACTGAGTATACTTCAGCGTAATCAGGGCTACGATCAGGTCGCGCACCGCGCTCTCCGGCATGTCCTTGTTCTTGGTTACGATGTCCTGAAGCAGTTCCCGGTTGATTTCGAAGTTGTTCCGGCCCTGCTCGAAGGTGATGCCGAACACCTGCTTGCGCTCCTGCACCTCAGGTACATAATTCGGGTCAATTTCCACGATATTGTAGTTGCCCTTGCGCTTGCTCTTCAGGATCTCCAGGGCTTCCGGCTCGTATCCGGGGGCGATCACGCCGTCAGACACTTCCCGCTTCAACATCTTCGCCGTGGTCGCGTCGCACACTTCACTCATGGCTACCCAGTCACCGAAGGAACACATCCGGTCAGTGCCGCGGGCCCGGGCGTAAGCACAGGCCAGGGGTGAATCATCCAGACCCTCAATATCGTCCACAAAGCAGGCCTTTTTCAGTTCTTCGCTCAGCGGGATGCCCACAGCAGCGGAAGTGGGGCTCACATGCTTGAAGCTGGTCACCGCGGGCAGGCCCAGGGCCGCCTTCAGTTCTTTCACCAGCTGCCAGCTGTTGAAGGCATCCAGGAAGTTGATATAGCCTGGACGGCCGGACAGGATTTTTATCGGCAGCTCGCTGCCGTCGTTCATATAAATCTTTGCGGGTTTCTGGTTGGGATTACAGCCGTATTTCAGTTCAAACTCTTTCATCGTAATCTCCTTCTAACTTGAAAAGCTCATTTTCCCGAAGGGGTATAAGGGGGACGATCGGAAAGCGCCCTTATTTATCTGTGCTTATTTACCAGCCGGTCCTCGGTGTCGCCTGTCTTCAGATCGGTATACCGCACATACAGGCTGATCTTGTTCTCCTCGTTCAGCGCATTCCAGATCCGCTCTGTCATCTCGCTGATATCATCGCAAATCGCGATCCGTTCCGGTTCACCCTGGAAGGTCGGAATTGGGTTCCCGTCGCACACATAGGTATGGATGAAATGGCCCAGACCGTTCTTCGGCGCGTAGCTGTAGGTAAAGCGGTTGCAGGCGCTGCCTTCCGCATCGGCGCTTTTCAGGATACTCATTTGATAAGTGAAGTCATTTTCCCCGAAAGTCAGCATACCGCTGATGCGGGGCGTAAAGTTCGGGCTATCCGGCTCAAACTCGCGGCTTTCCAGCGCTTCAGAGAAATTCTTGCCGGCCTGCAGCCCTTCCACTACCGTGTCAGTCTGATTGCCGTTGGTTACAATCAGATGATTCTCGAAGGAACGGACCGCCGCATAAATGATCAGAGACGGATCCTGCACCTTCTCAGCGTCATAAGGCTCGGTGAAAACTTCGCCGTTCTTCTCGATAAAAATCCGGTTCCGACTATTGTCGCTGCGGCCCATGATGAAGTAAGCCATCACCGCACTGGTCCCGTCCGGCGTCTTGCCGATTATAATGCCGCGGCCGGGATAAGGATTGTCCTTCAGCAATTCCTCAGGTGTAAAGATCTTGTAGATATCCATTTTTGCCCCTCCTTGTTTTTTCTCATTCCTTGTTCGGCTTCCTGAGAATCATAATCCACTGTGTAAACTGTTTATCATTTTGAATTCTGAACTCTGAATTCTGAATTTGCTGAAACGATTTCCCTGGAAATCGTTTCGACACTCTTCGGCAGAATGACCCATTCCGCCTGCTCCATCACCCTGCGCTGAAGGATCTCCGGCGTATCCCCGGGCAGAATATCGACTGCCTTCTGGGCGATGATCTCTCCGCCATCCGGGATCTCATTCACGAAGTGAACCGTCGCACCGGTCACCTTCACGCCCCGGCCCAACGCCGCCTCGTGCACCTTCAGCCCATAGTATCCCGCACCGCAGAAACTAGGGATCAGGCTCGGATGCACGTTAATGATCCGCCGGGGATACCGTGCCGTAAAGTTCTCCGTCAGGATGCTCAGGAACCCGGCCAGCACAACCAGATCCGTCCGATTCTCTTCCAGGGCGGTCATCAGCTTCTCTTCAAAAGGCTGCTGTCCGCCGCAGGCTTTCTTGTTGATCTCCATAGACGGAATCCCGGCTTTCTCCGCCCGCTCCAGCGCATAAGCGCCGGCCCGGTCGCTGATCACAAGGGTCACCTCGCCGTCGGGTATCTCTCCCCGTCCGGCGGCGTCCAGAATCGCCTGCAGATTGGTACCGCCTCCGGATACCAGCACAGCAATCCGCGCTTTCATCCGGGTCTCTTTTAATTCTGAATTCTGAATTTTGAATTCTGAATTCATATCTGCTCCCTCTTTTTCATAAAATCGTTATTTTTTCATTACTTTCGATTATTTCCCCAATCAGATAAGCATCCACACCATGGCCTTTCAGGATCTGCAGTGCTTTTTCCGCTTCCGCCGCGGAAACCACGACGCTCATGCCCACGCCCATGTTGTAGGTGTTGAACATATCACGCTCGGAAATACCACCCTTTTCCGCGATCAGTTTGAAGATCGGCAGCACCCGGATCTTCTCCTTTTCGATCCGTGCGCCAAGCCCGTCCGGAATGCTCCGCGGAATATTCTCATAAAAGCCGCCGCCGGTAATGTGGCTGATACCCTTTACCTGCACTTCCTTCATCAGGGCCAGTATCGGTTTCACATAGATCCTTGTCGGCTCCAGCAGTGCCTCCCCGAGGCTGCGGCCGTCCAATTCCTCGACTCGAGCTTTCAGGTCCGCATTCTCAATATTGAACACCCGGCGTACCAGGGAGAACCCATTGGAATGCACTCCGGAAGACGGCAGCGCAATCACGACGTCCCCGGCCTGCATTCTCTTGTTGTCGATGATCTTGGCTTTATCCACGATCCCGGTAGAATAACCAGCCAGGTCATATTCATCCTCCGGCATCAGACCAGGATGCTCCGCCGTTTCCCCGCCGATCAGGGCACAGCCGGCCTGCACGCAACCTTCGCACACCCCCTTGACAATCTGCTCGATGCGCTCCGGCACGTTTTTTCCGCAGGCAATGTAATCCAGGAAGAACAGGGGCTTCGCACCGCAACAGATGATATCATTCACGCACATCGCCACGCAGTCAATCCCCACTGTGTCATGTTTATCCATCAGGAAAGCAATCTTCAGCTTGGTCCCGACGCCGTCCGTGCCGGAAACCAGCACCGGGTTTTCCATCCCGCCGAGATCGGGCTCAAACAGGCCGCCGAAGCCGCCCACATCCTCGCAAACCCCGGGAACAGCTGTCTTCCGGATATGCTTTTTCATCAGTTCAACGGATTTATAGCCGGCGGTAATATCCACACCGGCGGCGGCATAAGCTTCAGACCTTGAATTGTTATTCATGACGTTCTCCTTCCTGCCTCTTAACTCTCCACTCTGAATTCCTAATCTTCTTTTCCGTTCCAGCAATAGGTGCACAGTTCACAGGGATCAATGCCGATGGCCTTGACCACGCCTTCCAGCGTCTGGAATTCCAGGGAAGCAAAGTGGAACTTGTCGCAGATGACCTGCCGGAGTTTCTTTCCCCGCTCGGTCGTCCCGTCGGCATACTCGTCGATGTACCTGAACCCTTCCTCGCCTTCCAGTTCCAGGATTACCCGGCGGGCAATCAGTTCCAGATCGCTGTTGGACCGGGAGAAGTTCAGATACTTGCAGGCATACATGATCGGCGGACAGGCGCTGCGCATATGCACGGACTTCGCGCCGCTCTCGTACAGGAACTCCACGGTCTCCCGCAGCTGGGTCCCCCGGACGATCGAGTCGTCCACAAAAAGCAGGTTTTTATCCTTAATCAGGGCATTCACCGGAATCTGCTTCATCTTGGCAATCTTGTCCCGATCCGTCTGATTTGCCGGCATGAAGCTGCGGCTCCAGGTAGGCGTGTATTTAATGAACGCCCTGGCAAAGGGGATACCGCTGCGGTTTGCGTAGCCGATCGCATGGGGCGTTCCGGAATCAGGCACTCCGCCGATGTAATCGATGGGATCCTCCCGTCCGGCTGCCTTGTCGTTCTCCGCCAGGATCGCGCCGTTGCGGTATCGCATTTCTTCCACATTCACACCCTCGTAGGTTGATGTCGGATAGCCGTAGTAACTCCACAGGAAAGAACAGATTTTCTTTTTTGTTCCCGGCGCTGCTAGCCGGGTCATCTTTTCCGGGTTCAGTTCCACGATCTCTCCCGGTCCCAGCTCGCAGACATCTTCAAAACCGGTCTTGTGATAGGCAAATGCCTCAAAAGCAACAGCATAGCCGTCTTCCCGCTTCCCGACCGCAACCGGCAGCCGGCCCGTCCTGTCCCGCGCGGCAATCAATGTTCCCTTATCTGTAAGGATCAGAATGGAAGCTGTCCCCACAATAGACTTCTGTGCAAAACGGATCCCTTCGGCAAAGTTGCTCTTCTGGTTGATCAACGCGCTGAGCAGCTCCGTCTGGTTGATCCTTCCGCCGGTCATAGAGTCAAAGTGACCGCCACTGAAGCTCAGGTACTGCTCAATCAGTTCTTCCGCGTTGTTGATTACGCCGGTCATGCAGATCGCATAGGTTCCCAGATTGGAGCGGATCAGCAGCGGCTGTGGGTCCGAGTCGGAAATGCAGCCGATCGCGGATGTACCGCGCATCTCTTCAAAGATATGCTCAAACTTTGTTCGAAAAGGCGCGTTGCAGATATTATGAATCTTGCGTTGCAGCCCGATCTCCTTATCCCACGCCGCCATGCCGGCCCGCCGCGTTCCCAGATGGCTGTGATAATCCACGCCGAAAAACACGTCCAGCATACAATCCTGTTTGGAAGTGATCCCGAAAAATCCACCCACGGTTTATTCTCCCCTCTTTCATTCTGAATTCTTAATTCTGAATTCTGAATTACTAAAGTCGCTCTCCTATATTCACGTCCTTCGCCAGCACCGCCTCGGCGTCCGTCTTCCGCTTTGCGTCCAGCTTTACCGCCAGTTCCCGGTCTTCCACAGCCAGGATCTGCGCCGCCAGCAGGGCTGCATTTGCTCCGCCGTTCACCGCCACGGTTGCCACCGGAATACCGGAAGGCATTTGTACCGTAGAGAGCAGAGCGTCAAGGCCTTCCATGCAGGGACCCTTGCAGGGAATCCCGATCACCGGCAAGGTTGTGTTCGCCGCAATGGCGCCGGCCAGATGTGCCGCCATACCCGCCGCGGCAATCAGCACGCCGAAACCTCTCTCCCTCGCCTGAATAGCAAAAGCCCGGGCTTCTTCCGGCGTACGGTGTGCGGAATACACATGCGCCTCAAACGGTATACCCAGGCTCTTCAATATGTCTGTTGCCTTCTGGATCACAGGCAGGTCACTGTCACTGCCCATGACAATCCCGACTTTTCTCACGGTTTGTCCCCCTGTTCCGAAACGTTTCAATCCTTAAAATCCGCCCTTTCAAGGCCTTATCACTATACCGAAAAACCCGAACATTGTCAATTAAAAACGCGTATTATTAGCAGAAATGTAATATAAAACCCGAACATTCATGATTTTATGTTCGGGTTTATTTCGTCTTTTATGCTTTTCGGCCGGTTTTTCTCGCCTTTTTCCATACTCATGCAGGGAAACTTCCGCTGTCAGATATTGGACGCTTTCGTTTCACACCAGGCGCAGCGGTATTCCTTCTTCGCCCGGTCCGTCAGACAGAAAATCTGATCCAGTTCCTGCTCGCAGGAGGTGATGCAGCGCGGATTCTTGCAGAAAAGTACATTGACCAGTTTCTCCGGCATCTCGATCCGTTTTTTCTCTATCAGTTCTCCGTCCCGGATGATATTGACGGTCGCGCCGGGGTCCACATAGCCGATGGTATCCAGATCCACGTCGATCGCCGCGTCAACCTTGATGATATCCTTCCGTCCCATTTTTCCGGAGACCACGTTGGTGATCATCGCCACCGGCGCCTCGATGTTCTCCAGTCCCAGCAGGCGATACAGCTTCATGCCGCAGCCCGCGGAAATATGATCAATCACGATTCCGTCCCGGATGGAATCCACATTCATGCCTGCCTTCCTCCTTTCAGCCCCAGCAGCATCAGAATCAGCGCCATGCGCATATATTTGCCGTTCAGCACCTGCTTGAAATAGCAGGCTCTCGGATCATTGTCCACCGCCACGCTGATCTCGTTCACCCTGGGCAGCGGATGCATCACGCTCAGATCCGTCCGGGCCTTCTTCATCTTCTCCGGCGTCAGGATATAGCTGTCACGCAGCCGCAGATAGTCTTCCTCGTTAAAGAAGCGCTCCCGCTGTACCCTCGTCATGTAGAGGATGTCCAGATCGCCGATGACCTGCTCCAGATCTTCAGTCTGGGTATAGGGAATCCCCTTTTTCTTCAGCGCGTCGCTCTTCACATAGCTGGGCACTTTCAGTTCTTCCGGGCTGATCAGCACAAATTTCAGTCCTTCATACCGGCTCAGCGCGTTCAGCAGGGAATGGACCGTACGGCCGAATTTCAGGTCGCCGCACAGGCCGACCGTCAGATTCCCCAGCCGTCCCTTTTCCCGGCGGATTGTCAGCAGATCCGCCAGCGTCTGGGTCGGATGGCAGTGGCCGCCGTCTCCGGCGTTGATGACCGGCACGGAAGCGTTCCGTGCTGCGACCGATGCTGCGCCTTCCTTCGGATGGCGCATGGCAATGATATCCGCGTAACACGAGACCGTCTTGGCAGTGTCCGCCACGCTCTCTCCTTTTGCCGCAGAGCTGCTGTTCGCCCCGGTCACGCTCAGCACATTGCCGCCCAGCTCATACATAGCGGCTTCAAAGCTCAGCCTTGTCCTTGTACTGGGTTCGAAAAAAAGTGTCGCCAGTTTTTTTCGCCGGCAGGCATCCGCATAGTCGTCCGGATGCGCGATAATGTCCTCCGCCGTATCCATCAGCCGGTCCAGCTCTTCCGTCGTCAGATCCGGAATATCGATTACACTTCGCGCCATCGTCACATCCTCCAGCTTTCATCTGCCGGATCGTTCCGGAAGCGGATCAGACGGGAAATATCCTCGGGCCGGATATATCCTTCCTTCGCCGCTTCTTCCGCGATCACGTCAAAGTTTGTCAGGGATACATTTTTCACGTTCGCCGCTGCCAGGCGCTCAATTCCCTTTTTCATGCCGTAGGTGAAAATGCTCGCCACACCCAGCACCTCCGCACCGGCCTGCCGCAGTACGTCCACCACTTCCAGCACGCTGCCGCCCGTGGAAATCAGGTCTTCCACTACAACGACTTTCTGTCCGGGCTCAAGCCTGCCTTCGATCTGGTTCTGCCGCCCGTGATCCTTTGCCCCGGACCGCACATACCCCATGGGCAGGCCCATCAGATGTCCCGTAATCGCCGCGTGGGCGATACCGGCGGTGGAAGTACCCATCAGCACTTCCACGCTCGGGTATTCCTCTCCGATCACCTGTGCCAGGCCTTTCTCCACATCCGTACGTACTTCCGGCGCCGTCAGCGTCAGCCGGTTATCACAGTATACCGGGCTTTTAATCCCGCTGGCCCAGGTAAAGGGGTCCTCCGGACGGAAGAACACCGCCTTGATCTTCAGCAGATCCTGGGCGATTTTACGATTCAGCTCTTCTCTCGTCATGCTTCTTCACCCCACAAATTCATTGATGCACCGTTCATATGCCGCCACCGGGTCCGCCGCGGCGGTGATCGGCCGCCCGACTACGATATAGTCGCTGCCGACCTTCTTTGCCTCCTCAGGCGTCATTACCCGCTTCTGATCTCCCACGTCGCCGTCCGCAAACCGGACCCCCGGCGTCACCGTCAGAAAACCGGCTCCGCAGATTTCGTGCACCTTCCCGGCTTCCAGCGGAGAGCAGACCACTCCGTCCAACCCGGCTTTCCGGGCATTCAGGGCGTAGTGCATCACCACTTCGTCCATGGGTTTTTCGATCAGCAGGTCTTTCTCCAGCGCTTCCTGGTCCGTGCTGGTCAGCTGCGTCACGGCAATCAGCAGCGGTCGTGTTCCGTTCGGCCGGGTCAGGCCTTCGATCGCCGCTTCCATCATCCGGACGGTCCCGGCCGCATGCACATTGCAGATATCCACGTCCAGATCCCGCAGCACCGCCATCGCCCGTTTGACCTGATTCGGAATGTCGTGCAGTTTCAGATCAAGAAAGATTCGGTGTCCCCGGGCCTTGATCTGCCGGACGATATCCGGGCCTACACCGTAAAACAGTTCCATCCCGATCTTCACAAACGGTTTCCGTCCCTGAAACCTGTCCAGAAACGCCAGCGTCTGCTCCGCATTTGGAAAGTCACAGGCAATGATAACGTCTTTTCCCATGGTACTTCTCTCCTCTCCTATTCTCTTACAGTATTAATTATCTTCTTTCCTCATCCGAATCTAAGGAACGTAAGGGCGATCGGAAAGCCCCCTTATCTTTCTCTTCTTAACTTGGACCGGGCCGAAGGGGGTTAGGGGGGCGATCGGAAAGCCCCCCTATCTCAATTGATCGGAAAGCCACCGATCCCATACTTATCCATGGCCGCCGGCAGCTCCTCAATGATTTTTTTACTTGCATAAGGATCCGCCAGATTCGCCGCGCCGACTTCAACCGCCGTTGCCCCGGCCATCATCATCTCCAGCACGTTCTCCGCGCTGCTCACGCCGCCCATGCCGATCACCGGAATTTTCACCGCCCGGCACACCTGCCACACCATCCGCAGCGCCACCGGGAACACCGCCGGCCCGCTCACGCCGCCCATGACGTTTTTGATCACCGGCTTCCGGGTCTTCAGGTCGATCCGCATCCCCTGCAGCGTGTTGATCAGTGAGATTCCGTCCGCTCCCGCGTCCTCGCAGGCCTTCGCGATCGCCGTAATATCCGTCACATTCGGGCTCAGCTTCATGATCACCGGCTTTGTCGTCACCCGTTTCACCGCCCGGGCAACCTCTGCCGCCGCCTTCGGGTCCGTTCCGAAGCTCATGCCGCCGCCATGAACGTTCGGGCAGGAAATGTTGACTTCCAGCCAGCCGACCTGCTCTTCCGCGTCCAGCTTTTCACAGGTGTATGCATAATCCTCCACGCTGAAGCCGCTGACGTTCGCCATCACTTTCTTCCGGAAGACCTCTTTCAGCTTCGGCAGCTCCTCGCTGATCACCTTCTCCACCCCGGGGTTCTGCAGCCCCACGGCGTTGATCATCCCCGCCGGGCATTCCGCGATCCGCGGCGTGGGATTTCCGAAGCGGGGCTCCCGCGTTGTCCCTTTGAAGGAGAAAGTACCCAGGCAGTTGATGTCATACCACTGCGCGAACTCGTATCCGAACCCGAAGGTGCCGCTGGCGGGAATCACCGGGTTGTCCAGTTCAATGCCGCACAGGTTCACTGTCAGTCGTCCCACAGGATCTCCTCCTTTTCCAGCACCGGCCCTTCCCGGCAGATCCGCTTATATCCCGTAATCGTTTTGCAGCTGCATCCCATACAGGCCCCGAACCCGCAGCCCATTCGTTCCTCAAAGGAGAATTGTCCGGACGTGCAGGTGGCTTTGTAAACCGCCCGCAGCATCGGCTCCGGCCCGCAGGTATAGAAATAGCTGTACTCCTCCGGCAGGGCATCCGTCACAAAGCCCTTCACCCCGTAACTTCCGTCTGCAGTCGTGACCGTTGTTTTACAGTCCATTTCCCGAAAAACAGCTTCCCCGAATATTTCCGCTTTTGTGTTAAAGCCCAGCACCGCGCTCACGTCTTTTCCGGCTTCCCGCAGTTTCCGGGCCAGCTTTACCAGCGGAGGCACGCCGACCCCGCCGCCCAGCAGCAGCGGATGCTCTCCCGCCTTCGACAGATCGTATCCGTTCCCCAGGCCGGTCAGCACATCCAGGTGCTCGCGTTTCCCGATCCGGCTGAGCCGCTCGGTCCCTTTCCCCACAACCTTATAAACAATGACCACATTGCCGGGATCGGATTCGCACACGGAGATCGGTCTGCGCAGGTACAATCCGTCCAGCCGGATGTTGATAAACTGGCCGGGATTCTGTTCCTCCAGTTCCGGATCCTCAAG
>Ga0265298_10001697_pt1 | contig 32349 bp, 28 predicted proteins | sample AusTroGonzalo_MG_3_FD_193486 | JGI IMG/M metagenome (GOLD analysis project Ga0265298, IMG submission 193486) | Bovine rumen microbial communities from tropical cattle in Woodstock, Queensland, Australia - Gonzalo_01 | ecosystem: Host-associated > Mammals > Digestive system > Stomach > Rumen ... | reverse complement strand
ACCGTCTGACCTTGGTTCTGGCCATGGTTCGTGCATGCCAGCAGCACGATGACAAGGACTGTTAGTATGATGATGAATCTGGTTCCTTTCATAAGGGGGTGTTAAGTGATTGCCTGCAAAGGTACAGATTTTTTCATAAACAGCCAAGACAAAAGGAAAACAATTTTGGAGTTATAGGAAAGCAACGGTGCATTTGAGCAAGAAAACAACAAAAAACGCCCATTTCATCGGGAAAAGTAAGCCTGGCAACTGCTGTCAGGCTTACTTTTTCCCGTTTTGAGACTCTTTTTTCCTACCGTGGGACTATTGTTTTCTGAAGACATGCTACTTTTGCAGCAGAAATCAAAAACAATAATGCGTATGGATATCACATTTGTTCTCACTGTAGCAATAACCGCCACCCTTATCGTGGTGGTGCTTGTGCTTGTGATCATCATCATATACCAGCGTTGGCGTATTGGCGACCAGAATGTCTTCCTCGAGCGTTTCATCCGACAGAACGAAGAGATGCGGCAGAAGATGAGGAAAGCTGGAATACTATAAAATAATAAGGTGTAACAAAGTATTATTAGCATATGAAAAAAATCTCTTATCTGATGGCGATGACCATCATGGTGCTGGGCTTTACGGCCTGTAGCGATGACAACGACATCACGCCTAAACAACCGGAAACCAATCCTGACGACCAGACAGCATATACTGTGAAGCAGGTGCCGGTGAACCGTGACGGCAACAATAGTGGCACCGTAGCCCTCCGCTTCTACGAGGATATGCCCTCGGTACCCTACATCTCTGTGGCCGATTTCCAGAACATCGTGGTACCTGGCACGACGGTCAGCGTGACGAAGACGGGTACAGCCACCTACCAGCTGAAGAACACCGGTGGCACGCTGCTGGTAAATACCATTGACGAGACCTGCGCCTTCGATGATTTCATGGGCTTTACCAACCAGATGGGATTAGTGAAGGCTGGTATGGAGAATGCCTACTACGACGGTATCCCCTATGTCCGCTTCAACCGTCAGACACTCAGCGGTGGCTCACCGGCCCTGATCTTCAACTATAGCTCCTACGGCATCAACCTGCGCGCCGATGAGACGATGGTCTATTTCCCCTTTGCCACACTGGCCGATCTCTATGTCGACCTCTATGGCCACAATGCCGCTTGCAACGGAAAGAAGGTGGTCTATGCCAGCAAGGACGATGATGGGAATAGCGGCATCGGCGGCTTTGATAGCGACTTCCTGATGGAGAATCTGATGAAGGACAAGGAACGCAAGGCCGATATGGTCGCCTACAACTATGCCGAACTCTGCTTCACCATCGACCATTTCTATGGCATGCCCTCTGGTTCTGACTTCGAGAAATCCATCCAGGAGAAAGGCCTGGACAAGACACTCGAGGCCGATGCTGACGGACAGGCCGTCAAGCAGTTGCTGCTGTCAACCAACATCGACGACTATGCCGACGGCATGTGTATGCTCTATGCCTACCTCTACGACGGAGGACACACACATATGTGGTATGGCAACCCCAGCACGACATTCGCCGAGAAATATCCCTCGCTCTATGCGTGCTATGACGAAAGAATTACTGCGTCCAATATGACCAAACTCCTACAAATTTACAATTCGGCAAAGCCACAGCGTGAGAATATCTTCGGCGATCAAAAGACTTACCATAAGAAAGGGAATACCGCTATCTGCCATCTCGATAATTTTGCATATAACGACAAAGTGGCCTGGAACAATTACTATCAGGGCAAGGCACCGCGCCCCACGCTGGCAACAAGTCCTAAAGACCCGATGGTCATCTTCCTCGATGCACTGGAGCAGGCGGCTGCTGACCCAGAAGTGAAGAACTTCGTACTCGATCTGAGTATCAACACCGGTGGCTCGTCGGATGTCGTGGTGGCTATGACCTCGCTGATGTATGACCAGAGCTTCTTCCGTGCCTATAACGTGATTACCGGTCAGAAAATGGAGTGGTACTATGATGTAGACCGCAACTTCGACGGCAAGTATGATGCCCTCGACCAGGACGTTCACTATGACTTGAACTTCTGCATCATCACTTCACCAATCTCTTTCTCCTGCGGCAACCTCTACCCATCCCTCTGTAAGGATGCAGGACTGCTCATCGCTGGTCAAAAGAGTGGTGGCGGCAGCTGCGCCGTCGGTGCTCACCGCACTGCCGACGGGTTCTATTACCAGATTTCCGCAGCACGTGCCCGTCTGAGCGATGCGAACTGGCAGAACATCAACGGCGGCATCACCCCGCATGTAGAGATAGCGTATGACGCTCAACATATATACTCATATGAAGGCAGAGACTATACCGTGTATAGCTATAAGAACTTCTGGGACTTGGACAACCTGAGCACTATCATCGGTGAGTATTATAAATAATGGTGGAATAAAAAACTTATCAATCAATATCAACTAACAATGAAAAAGATTTTCTTTCTGATGACAATGGCCATCATGGTGCTGAGCTTCACCGCCTGTACCGAAGACAACGATGACACCCCTGCACCTAAACCTGAACAGGAGAATCTGGCTGACTACACCATTATGTTTTATACCAGTGGCGCTGGTGACATTGATATTTACATGATTAACCTCTTGAAGACCTTCTACGATGCCAATCCCGAGGTTTACAAGAAGGTGAACGTCGCGGTACAGTACAAATTCTCTACGGCCGAGAATTTGAGCAAATCAGAATATGGCGTGTATGGTTCAGAGTTCTGTACGACCTTCGGTAGCAAAACACTACGATGGATTGTTGACCCTACCCAAGAAGCCAATCAGGAAGTTTTTAGCGAAAAGAATTTCTATGGTGCCGACAATGCTGACGTTACCCGTTCCGACTCTCTGACCAACTTCATCAACTGGGCGGCCCAGAAATGCCCCGCCAAGAAGTATATGCTGATTGTTGCCGACCATGGTGGTGGCTACATTCCTAACGGCGACCTGCCTGAGACGGCCCCCAAACGTACCACTCGCGGCCTGCTGGCTGACGACGGCAATAACCGCAAGACCATCACCGTTCAGTCGCTTGCTCGTGGCATCAAAAATGCCAATGTCCGCTTACAGACCGTCTTTATGCTGGCTTGCATGATGAACAATATGGAGTATCAGTTCGAACTGAAGGACCTGTGCGACTACGTCATCGGCTCCACCTATCTCATGCCTGGTAATGGCGGTGTCTTGAACGTGTTGCTCGAACAACTCAGTCAGCCGAATGTGGACATAGAGCATGCCCTCGGTGAATACATCAAAGCCGACATCAAGAGCTGGGAAGTGGGGTATGAGCATCCTGAGTCCACCGTATTCTACACTGACCTGACCGTGACCCGTACCGCCAACATCGACAAACTGGGTACGTTGATGCGACAGTTTGTCGATCGTCTCTGTGATACCTATACCAACGGTACCGAGGCTCAGAAGCAGGCCATCGACGCATGTACCGCACGAGCCGTCAAGGTACAGGAGAACTATCCTTATTACGACATCGCCAAATATATGAGCAGCATCATGACTGCCCTGCCTGAAGTCTATGATGTCAGCTTCTACAACCAGATGGAAGAAGCCTTCAACAGCTGCATCGCCGCACAGTGTTATAGTTCTTACCTCACCGCCCATAACTATATGGTGGACTATAGCGTCTTGCTCGGTGCCGGTGGTGCCTACAACTTCCTGATGTGGTATAAGGATAAAGAGACCGGTGCCATGACGCCAATAGGTGGATCGATGTATACCGATAATGGTGAGCAATACCAATTCCAGCTTGCCCCAACCGACGAAGCTCAAGGCTACAAGATGGAGAACACGACGCTTGTGGGTAATTGGGGTGGTACATTGGCCAATACCTATGAACAATTGGCTTTCGACAAAGCCGTAGGCTGGACCCGTTGGCTCCGTCTCAACAACCAGTGGCCCAACATCTTCTGTCCCAGCGGCCTCAAATTCGAGCTGCCCTCACCTGACGCAGCCTCCACAGATCAAGCGCAGTAAACAATGAAGTAGTGTTCAATATTATATTTTTAAACCATTAAATTCAACAAAAACATGAAAAAGATGATGATGACGCTCGCAGCCGTCCTTTGCTGCGCAATGACAATGACAGTATTCACCGCTTGTGGCAGCGATGATGACAACACCAAGGATGGTAACGGCCAGAAGCCTCAGGAAGAGGTAGAGCCTGGCAAGCTCTTATCCGGTTCTGCAACATTCACTGTAACCACCACAGGAATGGATGCCATTAAGGCTATGTCTGCCGATGGAAAGATCATGGTCAGATACACTTATGAGAATGGTAAAGTCAAAACTGAGGAGCTCACCAAAGCCACATACCAGATACCTCTCAATTACTCGTTCGACGATAACGGTGATATCGTTGCATCTATTCAGGTTTACATCAACGACATCAATGAAGATAAGGTAAGAGAAATCATTGGCACCCAGTTTATGGAAGTTGAGATGAAGGGAAATATCGTCCTGCAATTCGAGAATAAACCCGAAGAGTATGCCGTTAGAAATTCTACCAACTTCAAAGAGTTTGACCGCTCTAACGAACAAATGCTGGATGCTGCTGTTAAGACTCTCAAGCACGATAAGGAAAGACATGGTGTCATTCCCTTCGCTACTTACGGCTTGAGGGCTAATGACAAATCAATCAGCAGCTCATCTTCTTGGTTAGGCAACTAAACACCCGATCATAGAAAGAAAAATGCCTTCGCGTTCACGCCTAATGACCAGTGTTACAGGTTGTTAGGCGTGACACTTGTTTTGGGTGCTCATAAATCAAAAATATTGTTAAATTCCCCCTTCCTTTTACTCTTTTCTGCTTGGTAAAACCAGCCATAACCCCTTTCCCAGCATAACCCCCGTGCCCTGTTACACCACTGTTTTACGGTCTTTCAGGCTGTTGTGAGTGGCTATCCGCCTGCCCAATCTCTCTACCTCGGCATCAATCTCATTACGATGATAGAAACGCTGATGAGTGATGATTCAGTAACTGGATTTTGCTCTTGTTATTACATAAAGCGTCGATAAACGGTCTTGTTGACAGTATTGTTGTGGACTGCTATTTCGCCCGAACCGGCAACAGTGATTGACATTTCAGCCTTTTTGCAGTCTTCCAGCACTTTACTGTCGCATTCTTCCTGTGAACCACGGCGGTTGAAATCCTTGGAATGGGCGCCAAGAGCAGTCTGATAGACGCTCATCACGTGATTACGCCAGTTTCCTGATTCGACGCCACTCGCCATTCCTGACGGTTCTACAATAATAGTATAGGAGAACTCGTCCTTTTCTATTTCACAGGAGGTTAGCGACGTCATGGTCATTACGCAGCAAAGGATGGCTGCCAGTGTAAAGAGATTCTTTTTCATATTTTTTATGTTTAAATGTGTGATTATTCTGCGTTCATAGGGCCGCCGCCACCGCAGGTAGGATTGCCCCAAGGCAGGGCGTTGTTGATGCGGAGGAAATTGCCCCAGCCAGTGAGTTTGTGGAAGGTACACTGCTCGTAGCCCTCGCCAATGTTGCTCTTAACGGCTTCCCCGTTTCCAATGAAGTCGTAGTTGTAGTCAGCCTGATGGTAGAGGCTGACGCTGAGGCTGTAGTGGTCGAGGTGCTGCACGCTCCAGTTGACGTCAGCATACTGGAGGATGGCTTTGCCGAAGGCATTGCGCAGGTCGGCGGCAATGGTTGTCAGTTCGCTGTCGCCCGTGTTGGCGGCCAGCTTATCGGCATAGTCCTGGAGGTCGAAGAATGGATGGACATAGCATTTCTCGGGATTATCGCTGGCATTGTAGAAGCGGTAAACCTGCTTGGTGGCGAGGTCGATGGCTTCCTGCTGAGACGGGTAGAGGGCGATGAGGCGGTCGGCCAGTCGGCGGGTGACATCGATGATGCCGTCCAGTTCGCTGGTGCGCAGCAGCTTAAAGTCGCCATTATAGGCTAAGCCATCATCCGTATAGCAATTCTGCCATGCGGGGGTAATGTCGTTGAGCATGTTGGCAAAGGCCTCCTCCACGTTGTCTTTCTCCATGAGTCTTTGGATGAAGGCGGGCAGCAAGCAGTAGTCGCTGGTGAGCAGGTGTGCGGAGCAGGCAATGTACTCGGCTACGTCGCGCAGTTCGGTCAGCGACTCCATGTTGCCCATCAGGCAGTTGTTGAAGAAGACAGCCTTGAACGGGGCGCGCCCTGTGGCCTTGATGGCCTGCGAGAGTTCGTACATGTCTAATTGTTCGCCACCGTTCCACTCATCGCCGATGACACCGCGTGTGGCATCAGGACTCTCGCAGTACTTGCCAGGGATGTCGTTCCTTGGATCGAAGCCGTTGCCGTGGCCCCAAATGGTGAAGATGTATTCCTCGGCAGGGCAGAAGAGGCTGCTGAACTCGATGAACTCCTGGATGGTGTTGGGGGCGTAGAGCTTGGTGGCGATCGCCTCGCTGTGCATGTCCAGAAAGTTCAAGCCCTGCGTGTGCAAGTTGTCGAGGTCGGTCTCACTGTCCAGTTCGAACCACACTACATCGCCGTCGTCGGTCTTCTGGCTGCTGGTGTTCTTGCCATATTTGTAGAGAACAGCCACGCGCACCTTGGTCGAGTCTTTCAGGTAGGGCCTGACCGCCTCCCAGAAGTCTTTCTCGATGATGTTATCCATCTTGCCGCCGCAGTTGCCATAGACGAAGATGGTATAGCGAGCCTGGAGGCCAGGAACAGGCAGCAGTGTCCGCTTGCTCCACTCGTCGAACTGTTTGTTCTGTGCGGCGTTGGCCTTCTCGAAGGTCATCACTTTGCCGCCCTCATAGCCTATCTCCAGCTTACCATCAATGGCTTGATACGTCCACTCCCAAGGGCCGTCCTCCATCAGGGTAACCAGTTTGCCGTCCTCGGCAGTGTAGGTGAATGGCTGATGCTGCACGGCAACAGGTTCCTCGCCAGCCATGAAGTACGTGTCGCACACACCCGTGCCGTCGACATTGAACGTCCACACATTCCATGCCTTGCCGTAGTTCCAAAGGGAAAAAGTCTTGCCAGTGAGGTCGCCAACCCATGTACCCGTCAAGGCCTTGGGGTCTGTCGGATTTACCATCGTTGGGTCGTCGTCGCCTTCGGAGCAGGCGCTGAATCCCAACGCAATGATGACCATCACTATCAGATAGAGCCTCTTTGTCATATCGTTATTTTCTGAACATGTTGGGTGCCAGTGGCTGCAAGGGGCGTCCTTCATCTACTCTTCTTTCTCTTACAATACGGTCGCGGACGTCCCCAAAGGTGTCGACCTTTTTCGTGTAGTCAGGGCGTGACTTGTAATGAAATTGAGTAGACTTGTTCTTTACCTTGTGACGCAGCATGATGGATTGGCAACTGTCGGCGTCCTCCTCATGTAAGCTATCCAAGGACAGCTGTGTCAGGTTCCGCTGGGGAATACTGTCAGAAGACTTCCCTGAAACAGCAGCGTTTGTCTGTGCCATAGCTGTCATTGTGATGCAAAGGGCAGCTGCGAGTGTTGTGAGAATCTTTTTCATATCTATTTGTTTTTACGTTTATGTTCTCGATTTCGGTTGCAAAAGTAGTATGTCTTCAGGAAACAATAGTCCCACGGTAGGAAAAAAGAGTCTCAAAATGGGAAAAAGTAAGCCTGGCAACTGTTGCCAGGCTTACATTTCCCGATGAAATGGGCGTTTTTTTTGTTATCTCGCTGCCTTACGATAGTCTGAAGGCGACATGCCGTAGGCGTCGCTGAAGACGCGGAAGAACGAACTGCGTGAGAAGCCTGAGAGCTCGGCAATCAGTGCCACAGAGTCTTTCGTGGTGGCCAGCAGACGGGCAGCATAGCGCAGACGGTAGTCGTTGAGGAAGCCGTTGACACTCTTGCCGTCAGCACAGCTGCTGATGGCATCCGTCACATAGTGCTCATTGGTGCCAAGGAGCTGAGCCAGGCGACTGCGATCGAGGTCGGTGTCGGTATAGATATGGTCTGGCCCGTCCATGAGGTCGCAGATACGGCAGAAGAGTTGCTGGTTGGCTGTCAGATTCTCCTGCGGTTCAGCCTTTAACTGTACAATGGCCTGTTGTTCTTCCTGTTCGCGCTGTTCAATCTCGGCCAACAGGCGGCGGTTCTTCTCCAGGAGTACCTTATTATATTGATGAGAGCGCCATAGGAAATAGGCGATGAGCAGACAGATGAGGACGACGGCAACGAGGATGATGCGGTGAATGATGAGTGACTGGCGGCGGTTGGCAATCTCGGTCTCCTTCTGACGGATTTCCTGTTGCTGCTCCACGTCTGTCTTCCATTCCTGTATATGGATAGAGTCTGTCAACTGGCGCATGCGATCGGACAGGGCCTGTGCCTCGTCTTTGCGTCCGGCTTTCTGCAAGGTCTCATACTGGTACATCAGGTAGTGTTTGATGTATTCGGTGGTAATGGCACTACCTTGAGCCATATAGAGCGAGTCAGACTGGCGGAACAGGCGAACGGCCTCGTCGTAGCGACCGCTCATCGTCAGATAGCGGGCATCTGCGCCAATGTCATAGACCTTCCGGTTTTCAGCCTTACGGTGCTTCTGATAGAGGGTCTCGGCCTTGTCGTGCTGCCCGTTGGCGGCATAGATCATGGCCTGGCCAATGGTGATGTTATTATGGCGGATCTGGCGAACGAGGTCGGGCAATTCACCGCAGCGATCCAGTCGGGCCAGTGCCGTGTCGCCTTTAGCCACCAGAGGCAAAGCCTTTTGAGGCATGCCCTGCTCAAGATAGAACTCTGTAGCTTCTCCAACGGCGATGATCATGGCATCCATCACCCAGTAGTCGTCAGTATGCGTCACACCTTCCATCATGATGTCAATGGCCTCCAGAAAATACTGCTCGGCCTTGTCGGGATGCTCCATACTCAGCTCGCAACTGCCCTTGAGCGTCAGTGCACGACTTTTTACGCGCAAAGCCACTTCCTCGCTGATACCTGATTCTCCTCCCCCCTGCTTCCGCTCATTGTCCACGTTGGCAATGATATCATCGCACAGGCTGAGGACCTTGGCGTATTCGCCATTTCTCTCCAGCCATCCACCCAGCATGAGAAGGGCTGAATAGTAGGAAACACCTTCACGTTTCAGTTCGGGGACATTCACTATCTGCTCGCCGTAGAAGATAGCCAACCGCGTCTGTCCCATCTGCCCGTAGAAGTTAGTTCTGTTGAGGTTGGCCTGGGCAGGCGAGAACAAGCCCACACGCTCAGCACTGTCTATCCGTGCAAAGGCCTTTTCGGGTGTTGTGAATGCTATTTGCTGCAGCTCGGTCTTCAGTTTCTGTGCCTCCTCACTGCGGTCAGGCTTTGTGCAGCCTACCGTGCAAGTCACCAATACGGCAACAATGGCTGTCAGCAGGATGATGAATCTGGTTCTTCTCATAATGGTCATCGCATGTAATTGGCTGCAAAGGTACAAAAAATATTCCTTTATTACACTAATTCCTTTGAAAAAAGAATAAAAGGGGCGAGAAGCATCTCTTGCCTCTCACCCCTGGGAATTAAGTATGTGGAACCTAAAATTAATGACCTGTGCGAAGGAACTGCAGGGCACGGTCGAGCTGGGTGTCCTTGCCAGTAGCCGTGAACGTTGCCGCGTCCAAATCGACCTCGATGTCGGGCGTGATGCCTTCACCCTCGATGATCTTCTTGTCGAGTGTGAACGTTGCCACCGACGGCAGATAGACATAGACGGGTGTCTTATCGCGCTCTCCGATATGACCCATATAGTTGTTGGTGTATGTTGAGTTGTCCATGGTTAATCCGCAGATACCTCCTCTGGAGCGTTTGCCGATATGGGTACCGTTCTCCATGTTCTTGACGACGATGGTGGTAATCTCGGCCATGCTCATCGACTGACCATTAGTCATGACGACTACCGGCTCGGTAATCACCTCGTGCGCAGAGGCAGGCATCGTCTCCAGATAGTTGAGTGTCAGTGTGGAGTAGTCGTAGCGTCCGGTACCACGCTTGAAACGAGAGTAGCTGAATGGAGAGCCACCTTCAGGCAGCAGTGAGCCAGTGATGAAATAGCCATCGTTCTGCATGCCGCCACCGTTGCCGCGCAGGTCGATGATGACACCACCCAGCGTGCCTGCCTTGTGCAACTGTTGAACGGTGTAGAACCATGCCGCCCATACTTCCTTTATGGCATTCATGTGTTTCTTGGTGGCGGGATTACTTATATTGTAAAATAGGCCGGCGACTTCATCTGAGAAATAGCTGGTGAGGTAGAAACCACTGAATTGAAAATAGGCGATGTTGCCCTTCAGCAGGGCGAACTTGACATCAATACCTTTTTCAAAGAATCCCGGGTCGTAATATTCCAGTGCAGGAACATGCAGCGATTCGTACATTGTGACCAACTCATTAAAACGAGTGATGAAGTTCATGGAGACAGGGGTGTTTCTCAACGCTTCTAATTCCGCCTTGAGGTCTTTCAGAGATTGCAGCGTAGCCATCTGGGCAGCGCTGGGATTGGGCAGGTTGCTGAGCTGGTCAATCTGTGTGTTCACCCAGTCGAGACCTTTACCCTTTTCGTTGAAGACAGGCGCCAACAGTCCTGTGATGGTTGTGGAATGTTCCATCACAACGGGATTACCCTGGTTGTCGGTCTCCACCTCGCCATTGGCTACCTGCGAATAGTACTTCAGCGAGGGCTTGTATTTATTGGCAATCTCATAGTCGTCACGCTTCACGGCACGATCCTCACCAGGCAGATACATCACTTCTTTGGTACCCGTCTTGTGGTTACTGAAGGCAACAGCCATGTGGCCGTCGTGAAGTGGCGAGCACACCTTGGCAAGCATTGCCCTCAGCTCTTCGTCGGTGACGGTCTCCTGCTTGTCGAGGGCCTCGAACTGTGGCAGGTATTCATCGTAGACGGCATCCCAGTCAAGACCATATTCTGCCTCATAGTCCCATAGCGCATAATTCTGGTTCAGTCCGTTCCACAAGATCTTGAACTTTGCAGCAAAACTGCTGTCGGCTTTGTTGAAAGCCATCACGTCGTTGTGGTCATAGGTCATCAGTCTGTCGCTCTCTTCGCGGCAGGATGAAACGCAAATCATGAGGAGCATCGCTCCCAATATCATTAATGTATGTTTTTTCATTATCATGTCCTCCAGATTTAGAAAATATAGTTAATACCCAGTTGAATGGCCGTGGTAGAATGGTAGCGGTAGTCCTTGTTTCTCATATACTGCTTGGTGGTGCTGGTGGTGCTATAGTAATGGCGCACCTCAGCCTGTGCAGCCCAGTGGGGGGTAATGAGATACTCCAAGCCGACGCCACCCACGAGACCGCAGTCCCAGCGCTGGTCGCGCTTGTCGTAGAAGTCCACCTTCTCGTCGAACGAGGTGATCCTATAATTAGCGAAACTGTTCCTGTCAGAACCTTTGCGATGGCTGTTGAGCCAGTAGGCACCATAGACACCCAGGTTGCAGAAACCACGCAGACGCTCTCCGCCAAAGCTGAACGACGCCATCACCGGCAGCTGCAGGTAGTCGTTAGTGAGCTTATAGTCCACATCACTATAGACCACACGCGAGTGGCGATAGTTCTTCTGGGTCCAGTTCAGGTCGGCACGCACGCCCAACCAGTCGGTCACGTTGTACTGTCCGGTGATGCCCAAGGTAACACCCCAGCGTCCGTCGACCTTATAGTCGGTCATGTACTGTTGATCCATGTTGAACACGTTGTAGTCAGCACCGCCAGTAACACCTATCCTCCATTGGGCCTGGGCCGTTGTGACCATCAGAAAGGCTACAAGAGCCATTACAATCTTTTTTTTCATTTTCATTTTCATTTTCATTTTATTTGAATTCATTACTTCTTATGCTTCTTCATGTAGCTGCGGTAGGCGGCAATCATCTTCTGGCGCTGCTCGGGGGTGGGGGTAATCATGCGGACATTGTAGCCCTCCTTGGGTACGAAACCGTCCTTGGTGTAATTGAAGCTGTAGTTCATTTCGCCATGTATGTTGTCATAGACCTTGCCGTCCTCGCCGTATAACAGCTTCAGCTTGTTGTCGTCCTCGTCGCCAACACCGCCTAGCCAGCCCATCAGTGGCATTTCTACATTCCACTTGTTCACGGCAATGATGACATATTTCTTGCCATCCAGCGTCAGCTCGGTCAGCTTGTCGCCATACGACTTACGGTATTCCGACAGCAGATTCTCGTACAGGATGACGGCCATCGGATCAGAATATTCAAGGCCTGCTTTCTTGTCGGCAGTGAGAAGCTTGCGTGCATCCAGTATGTTACACAACGCCTTCGCTGCATCGTTGTTCATCAGGTTGAACACAATACCCATCACATTGTAGGAGATCACATAATCCCTATTGATGTTTATACCTATTTTATCAGCGCGCATCAGCTCGTCGATGTAGAACAACACCTTATTGACGTCCTTCTTTTCTGAAGCCACCGACATCAGCATGACAACAGACTCGAAGAATACGGAGTCGGGCACTTCCTTGTTGACGCCAACGGTCTGCTGGTAGATGCGCTCATAGTATTTGGCGGCACGCGACATGTTATAAAAGCTGTTCTCCTTGTCGAGCAGCATGTGGCCTACCTCCAGCTGAGCCTGCCAGTTGGTGGGGTTCTCGTCGGCCTCCTTCGACAGGCGCAGGTACTTTTCCAACTTGCTCTCGGGTTCTGTCGTCTGAGCGTTTACTACTGTTGTCATTGCGCAGAAGAAAGCGGCGAGTACCAGTCTTCCGGCTGCATAGGTCATGGGGTTCTTTTTCATTTTTACTTGTTTTTATTGCTTGTTTGTACGTTTATGTTTTCGATTTCGTCTGCAAAAGTAGCATGTCTTCAGGAAACAATAGTCTCGCTGTAGGAAAAAAGAGTCTCAAAACGGGAAAAAGTGAACATTGCAGCCTTCTCCCACTTTACTTTTCCCGATGAAATGGCCGTTTTTGTTATCTCGCAGATTAATTGAAAACAAAAACCTAAAAAAGAGACCACTAGAATTTTCAAACATTAATTTCCACAAATTATCCATTAATTTTCCATTAATTATTAATGATTAATTATATGATCGATTAATGATAATTATATGTTTAACAAAAACCTTAAAAAACAAGGCTGCGCCTCACTTGTTTCTCCTCAGGGTAGATTACTGACTTTGTTTTTGTTAATGAGACAATCTGCGAGATCTGCGAGAGATGGCCAATGCCACGTAGCAGCAGACGATGATCAAATAGATGAGGAAGAGCTGGAGGAGGGTGAGGCTGAGGCCCTCGATGCTGCTCATGGGTAGCTGTGCCACCCATCCTAAGGCGTGGTTCATGGCGTTTGTCAGGCAGATGAGTAGTAATGTCAGTCCACCCGCTGCCCACGACCACCAACTGAAGGCAATGCACAATAGTGTGACGCAGAGTATCAGCCACGCTATCGGCACGACGATGAAGTTGCTCAGCAGGAACCAGGTGCTGAAACGTCCGAACTGGTAGGCGATGAGTGGTGCCGTACCTATCTGTGCGGCTATGGAAACAGTCACCAGTCCCCAGACGGCTGACAGCCAGCGGTGCTGCTGTTGGATGTGCGCCTGTACCAGGTTGTTGAGGAGTGGATGTATCAGCAGAATGCTGAGTACCGACAGGAACGACAGTTGGAAGCCCAGGTCGTACATCGATAGCGGATTGACCACCAACAAGACGATAGCGACAAAAGCCAGCGTATTGACGGACATGCGTTCCCTGTAACCTAATGAGAGTAGGGCATAGATGCTAATCATAAAAGCAGAGCGTACCACGCTGGTTGACAATCCTGTCAGTAGGGCGAAAGCCCATATCGCCAGTACCATGATGGTTTGTGTTGCTATGCGGTAACGATGCCATCCTATCACGAGGGTGATGACGCTGTATATAATCATCAGGTGCAGGCCGCTCAGTGCCAGTATGTGTGATGCGCCTACTCGTGAATAGGTCTCCTTGACATCCTTGTTCAGCGCCGTCTTCTCGCCTAACGTCATAGCGGCGATGACTCCGTATGCGTCATCATCAACAGGCTGTTGCTGGAAATGGGCCAGCAGCTGGTGTCGCCACATCAGGAAGCGCAGGCGAAGTCTGTCGGTGATGGACAGCGCCTGTAGACCCACCGCTTTCCATTGCCACTGGTGGCTGTTGGCATACACCTCGCCGGTAAAGCCGTGGCACTGCATGTATTGCAGGTAGTCGAAATGGCCGTGGTGGTATTCGTGAATCTTCTTGATGCGTGCGTGCAGCAGAAGGCCGTGCCCTATCTGTAGCTGTTTACTGTGCCAGTCGCGCTGGATGCTGCAGCGTAGCTTGTGCTGACCGTCGGCCGTCAGTGCGTCGAACACTACCGTCTTCTCCTTGACCTTCACCTCGCTCACGACGACCAGCTCCATCTGTTGCTTCTCCTCTGGCCATTCCACGTTAAGCTGCTGTCGCTGTCGGCTGCCTAACGCCGTGCCGAGCAAGAGCGCTGCCACCCATATCCCTGCCGTCTGCAGGCGAGGGTAGCGCCCTGCGAAGAAGGTGGCTATCACCACCAGTGCCAATAAGCACAGCGGTAGGAGCCAGTCGTTGACCCATGGGCTCATGGCTATTCCTGCCATCATGGCGATGGCCAGTGGCAGTAGTGGCGCATGCATCTTCATGAATGGGCCTGCTGGTATTTAGCGGGGGTGGTGCCAGTCAACTGCTGGTTCAGTTAATCTAGGGAGTGTCTATTTTTTGTTGTAATTGCTAATGATAACCTCCCAAGCGACAATCTTCTCTGATTGGGCATCAGTAGCACGGGTGACAATCATCTTCTGGTCGGGGTTACCCTCAGGAACGATGGTCATCTGGTTACCAGAGATAGAGAATGTTGCCTTGTTGAAAGGAGCATTGCCGCTGATGGAGAGGGTATTGCCGCTAACTGACAGCGAGCCAGAGTAAACCTTTTTCCTTGGACCCTTATCATCAGAGCCGTATTCCACGCGCTCCCAAGAAGTACTAGCCAAGGTGAGGACATACATTTCCGACTGAGTGTCCTTCTCAATCCATACACCAATGTAGTTAGGAGTAGAGCCACTGCCATCCTTTCCTTTGTCGTCGTCACTACCGCAGGCTACGAAACCTGTGGCCATCATGCATGCACACATCAGTGCAAACAAGCTCTTCAATAAATCTTTTTTCATAAAGCGTTAGTTTAATTATTTAATTGGGGTTAAGACTATTTCCAACTTCTTTGCAAAGGTACGGAATAAAAACGAGATAGCCAAGCGGTTAGCTTATTTTTTAAATCTCGTAGATTTATATAATACAAAAAACAGAGAAACAATGGCTACGTGAGCAATGTCAACATATAATTGCCATTAATCGATCATATAATTTATCATTAATGAGAATTAACGGATAATTTGTGGTAATTAATGTTTGAAAATTTGGCTTTTCTCTCGTTTTTCCGTAATTTTGCAGCATGCGAGTACTCATAGTTAATACAAGCGAACGAACGGGCGGTGCTGCTGTTGCGGCAAGTCGCCTGATGGAAGCACTGAACAACAACGGTGTGAAGGCCAAGATGTTGGTGCGTGACAAGCAGACCGACCATCTGACGGTGGCGGCACTGCCTGGTCAAAAAGGTATGCAGCTGCGTTTCCTTTGGGAGCGCTTGGTAATATGGCTGCGCCTGCGTTTAAGCCGCAAGCACCTCTTTGAAGCGGATATCGCCAACTGTGGCGCTGATATCACCCAGTTGCGAGAGTTCCAGGAGGCCGATGTCATCCATCTGCACTGGATTAATCAGGGCATGCTGTCGCTCAAAGGCATCCGTAAGATACTGGATAGTGGTAAGCCCGTAGTTTGGACCATGCACGACATCTGGCCGGCAACAGCCGTGTGCCACGTGACGCTGGACTGCCGACACTTTGAACAGCAGTGTGGCCATTGCCGCCTGTTGCCTGGCGGTGGTGGCGACAACGACCTGTCAGCACAGGTGTGGCGCAAGAAGCAGAGGATGCTGGCAGGGCGCCAGATAACCTTTGTGGCATGCAGCCAGTGGCTGGCCGGCGAGGCGCAGAAGAGTGGGCTGCTGCAAGGACAGCGGGTGGAGAGCATACCGAACCCGATAGACACGCACATCTATGCACCGCAGAACCAGCAAGAGGCACGCCAGCGTGCTGGTCTGCCCGCTGATGGTCGCATCATCTTGTTTGCCTCACAGCGTGTCACCAACCTGAACAAAGGCATGAACTATCTTGTTGAGGCTTGCCAGCTGTTGGCCGAGCAGCATCCTGAACAGAAGGAGCAGATTACTGTGGCCATCTTGGGTGGTCATGCTGAGGAGCTGGAAGGACAGTTGCCCTTCCGTACCTGTCCGTTGGGCTATGTCAATGATGAACATCGCATCGTCGATGTCTATAATGCCGCCGATGTCTTTGTGTTGCCCTCACTGTCGGAGAACCTGCCCAACACCATCATGGAAGCAATGGCCTGTGGTGTGCCCAGCGTAGGCTTTAGGGTAGGGGGCATCCCCGAGGAGATTGACCACCAGCAGAATGGCTATGTGGCAGACTACAGGAGCAGTGATGACCTGGCACGCGGCATCTGGTGGACACTCTTTGAGGCCGACCGCGACGCCGTAAGGAAGGCATGCCTGCAGAAGGTGGCCCACAACTATTCACAACAGAGTGTAGCAAACCGATATCTGGAAGTATATGAAAGTCTCCATCATCACCATAACCTATAATGCCGCCCGTACCTTGCAGCGTACGCTCGACAGTGTGGCTTGTCAGACGTATGCTGATATCGAACACCTGATTATCGATGGTGCTTCGAAAGATGAGACCTTGCAGATTGCCGAGCGCTACCAGCAGGAGAGCCGCCACGAGGTGGTTATCCAGTCTGAGCCAGACAAAGGCCTGTATGATGCCATGAATAAGGGTTTGCAGAAAGCTACGGGTGACTATCTGGTGTTCCTCAATGCTGGCGATACGCTCTATGCTCCTGATACCATCGAAACGGTTGTACTCTGTGTTCAACAGCCCCCTCTCCTTTTGGAGAGGGCGGGGGGAGAGGCTCCTGCCGTCATCTACGGCGACACGGCCATTACTGATGCAGAAGGCAACTTCCTGCATCTGCGCACTCATCGCCCACCAGAGCGTCTCTCTTGGAAATCCTTCAAACAGGGTATGCTGGTGTGTCACCAGGCTTTCTATGTGCGCACAGAGATTGCCCGCGAGTGCCCGTATGACCTGCAGTATCGCCATTCTGCTGATGTCGACTGGTGCATCCGTGTTATGCGTGAGGCAGAGAAGCGTCAGATGCCGTTGATCAATACGCATGCCATCTTGGCTAACTTTGAAGAAGGTGGCGATACTACCCAGCACCATCGTGACTCCTTGAAGGAACGCTTCAGAGTGATGGCTCACCACTATGGTCTCTTGCAAACCATCATACTCCACGGCTGGTTTGTTATTCGTCAGTTATTTAGGAATAATTAACGCTATCGGGCGAGATATTTCTGCGGAGTTGTCGTATAACAAATAGAGACCTTCAATAATAAGAATAATGAACAAGAAATTAATCATCACCACACTCTTAATCATCGCCACACTTGCAGGCTGGGCACAAAAGCATTTGCCTGCACTTCAGTATTCCCAAGAGCCTGCCGTATTAAACGGAATCATTATTGGCGATGCCTCGCAGAAACCAAATAGCGTGGGAGTGCACTACCTATTGAAGTTTACATCGGGTATGGGAGATGCCTTCAGACAGAAGAGTGTAGCCATAGGTGCCGATGGACATTTCAGTTTGAGCCTGCCTACATTTACGACGGTCTGCTGCCATGTTTCAGTGGGTAGCTGTAGTTTTACCTGCTATGTGGTGCCTGGACAGACGGTTTCATTTACGCTCAATCTTGATAAGTTAGAATCACAAGGGCTGTCAAGAGCGCTGACATTCAGTGGACAGTTGGCTGACTTCAACCATGATTTGGTTTATGCCACAGAACAGGGCTTCAATCCAGAGACTATCTACCTCGACATGGAGGCGAAGCGTAACATGGGACAACTGGCCGACGAGCTGCCTGAGAAGAGTGAGCAGGGCTACTTCCACTATCTGGATTCTACCTATCAGCATATCAATCAACTGATAGATGCTGATCGTAAGATTGGTACGGCATACCGTGAGTTTGCAAAGGCAGTAAACCATTATCAATGGGGGGCTATGATGCCATTCTGTGGACAGTCCATCCAGTATGCGGGTATCGATTCTGATGAGGCGTATGATGCTTATGTGGCACGACTGCAAAAGCGTTTTGACAGCTATCTGCAGGACGACCCGTGGGCAAATCCCCTGCTTAGTTATGTCATGTGGGGCGTAGCCGATACATTCATCTCGTCGTATGTCAGCCAGCCTGTGAAGTTGCCCACAGACTATCAGCAATGCCATCTGGCATCAAAGTATCTACAACAGATGGCCTTACAGAAACTATTACTCAGCGAAGAGCAGAAAGATAGCGTACGTACATTCTTGCCTGTTTTGGGACAGGAGGTATTAAACTATAACGACCGTATGGAACAGGAACTGTCATTTGTGAGTGAGCAGGGAATGTCACGTATCTGTACCTTGCCAGACAATATGCCTGATTCTACTGATATTCTCGCAGCTCTCACAAAAAACTATCGTGGAAAGCCCGTGTTGCTTGACCTCTGGGAAACCACCTGCGGCCCATGCCGAATAGCTTTCAAGGAAATGCACGAGAAGAAGAAAGAACTGGCTGCCCGTATGCACTTCGTCAGCATTGCCAGTGAAGACTCCAACCTCGCCACTTGGCAGCGCCTTATTCCCAACTACATCGGCGACCATTATCGCCTGACCAAGCAACAACTCCAGGCCTTGCATCGACAACTCCCTTGCGAGACCAATGCCGTGCCTATATGGGTATTGATCAATGCTGACGGAACCATCCACCATGCCTTTACTGGATGGGGCAACATCAACCTGATGATGCAAGAGATAGCACCAGTATTACAATAATAGTATCCTTGGCTGTGATGCCTGAATCGTAGAGAATTAAGCTAATACGGTGCTGGGATAGGCTATCCTGTGTGTGGGATAGGCTAAGCCAGCTCCGTATACAGCTAATACAGCTCCGAGTATATTTTGCTGTACACTCCAAAGTGCCTTATATAAAAGCATTCCCGACAATTAGGGTACCTGGGGAGGTCTTTTCGAGATTTCGCGCTTTATACTAAGAATTAAGTACCTGTCCCTGCGATTCCTAGCGTGGAACTTGTATCGTAAAACAGTCTGGCTATACCGTCCTCTTAGTTTACGCTGTGAGAGGTTTTAAGATTGTTGGTATGTTACAGTTGTAACAGCAACCAGTTCTGTGTGCCAATCTTTTCGATGAGCTCCACAGCGCCCTGGCTCCAGTAGAGGTCTTCCTCCTCGTCCTTCAAGTAGTCCTTCAACAGGTCGTAGGTGGTGGGATCGTCCTTCACGCCCTCCATGCACTTCATCAGCAGCTCTACGCCTGGCTCCTGGATGGCGAGGTCGGCCTTCACATACTCAATGGGGTCGCAGATAAGGTCGCGGCTCTTCATACCCTCGAACTTAACCTCAGCGCCGAGGTCGAGGATGCGCTCTGTGAACTTCTCTACCCAGCCCATCTCTTCATTGAAATGGTCAACGTATTTCTGCCCGAGCTTGGTGATGCCCTGTGCCTTGAAAATCATACCTTGCTGCTTGTGAACGATGGCACCTTCTGCCAGATGGGTTACGAAAAACTGTAATGCTTCAATAGATTTCTGTTTGTCCATAATACTTATGTTTTAGTTGTTAAACGATTTAGTTATTTTATTTTAATCACACCGCAAAATTACGGTGTTTTTCCTATGAATCCAAATCTGAAACAATACAAAAATTGTCTGAAACGATACAGCTTTAAAATATTATTCGTATCTTTGACCTTCGGTCGAAGGTACTCACGCTCGAAAATGCTCAAATTAATTTGGCATTTTACTCGCTTATTCGTACCTTTGCCCCCGATATGTACACGTTGAATGAATATCTGCCGATTTTTGTAGGCGACGACTTGCCCGAAAAAGGCTGGGACAGCGGGATGTACTGCCTGGAAACGGACAGGGCGAAAATCCTTCGTTCCAACCTGCTGCGAGGATTCGTCGGCTGCTTCGCCTTCATGCTGGTTGATAAAGGGTGGATGACGATTCACTATAATGGCCGCGATCTGACGTTGCATCCCAACGACCTGTACACCTATTCGCCGGGCCTCCCAGTCGATGTCATCGCCACTTCCGACGATTTCCACGGCCTTTGCCTGATGGTCGATGAGCATGTCACCATCGAGGCACCATCCGTCCGTGACCTCATGCACTTGGCCTACCTGCCCATCGTACAGCTGCATGAGCCGAAACAGACACTGGCCTCAGATGCCGCACGGCATCTGATTGAGAAGATGCGTGAAATCATTGGCTATCTGCACTCTGACCATATATATAAAGGTGAGGTGTTGCGCATGCTCTATTCCATATTCCTGCTTGACCTGCAAAATGCCCAGAATAGTGCCATCGTACACCGCCAGACGCCCCAGCGTGTGGAAGAAATCTTCATCGGCTTCATCCGTCTGCTGCCCCGCTACTTTGCGGAGCACCACGACATCCCGTTCTATGCCGACCAGCTTCATATCTCTACCGTCTATCTCTCCCGAGTAGTCCGTCAGGTCACTGGCCGCACCGTTGTCGACTATATCAATCAGATGCTGCTGATGGAAGCTTCCTTCCTGTTGCAAACCTCCAAACTGAGTATCACCCAGATTGCCGACCATCTCCACTTTGCCGACACCCCCTCATTCAGCAAATTCTTCTCTCGCCTAAAAGGCGTGAGCCCAAAAGAGTATCGAAAGGAATAAGAATTAATCGTGAAAAATGGGTTCACATTCACACGCAACCTATTGATATATTGCGCAGTAAGTGTGAACCCTATTTTTTGTGACTATAAAAATCTGTCCTTGTGATTGACTAAAGATGATGAATTTGCGATACAAACACGAGACAGCTGTACCCATCACTGGCTTAGCTGTTCCCATCACTGGCTTAGCTGTTCCTGTGTCTGTATTAGCTGTATTTTTATAAAAAGACCTAACATTCCCCCGATGCCTTTATTTACTGGGGGGCCAGTGTGGGGAACCCATTCTAAGGTTCCCCACAGACTCCCCATAGGTTCCGTCCAACTTTTGGGGTGCACTTCGGGAGATTATGGGGAACCAAGGGGGAGCCCTATATAGGGTTCCCCACCTCTCAATCCCTTTGTACATCGGCACTCTGGGTGATTTGTGGGGAATGGGGAGTTCTTTGCGCTTTTCGCACTTCTGTGTTAGGAATCAAGAACCTGTCACCTTGATTTTTTAATAGATAGATTATGGCCATATCGTAGTTGAATCATCGAGAATCAAGGGACTCTGTACCCTTGACATCTTTCCTCCTAGTTCTTCTCGGCCTTATGAGCTCTCTTGAATTCTTTCACTTCTTCCCGAGATATTTCTATACTCTCAAAAGTAATTTTTTTAATATAGTAATAATAACAATCATAATACTCGGGGAACGATGTGTCACCCCCATCAAAGTTTTTGCCCTGACACCTTTGTACAATCCAGCAATCATCATCTTCCCATTCGACTGTCTCTTTATTGACGGAATTACCACCAATGATATCTGCATATTTGACAGATGTGTGATGTAAATCACTGATTCGTAGCCGTTCAATTCCTGGATTTGGCAAAGAAAATTGCATGGAAGTTCGCTGTGGTATATACCATGTCAAACCGCGCACCAAGTCTGCTACCATCAGTTCCTTATCGCTAAGGTTATCTATATAGTAGTCAATGGTAAGACGCTGCTCTGCATTAGCTACGTCATGCATGAAACCCGATAGGGCTGCTATATTTTCAGTACGTCTCATCTCAATGTACGTAGTGAGAGCATTATTATAATACGTAGAATTGAATCCAGCAGAAAAGCCAGAAACAAAGGTAGCGAAAGTCATCCAACCAGCAGCGTTTTTGGCACGTTTTATGGCTTTAACCTTCTCCTTATCTACATTTTCGTGGATTAAGGTAATGCAGAAACTACTGTCTTGAGCCATCAGCTCAAGTTCCTCTTGGTAGCTGTTGGCCATTACGGATTCGTTTCCATTCTGCGTAATTTGAATGAACGACCTGTAAGTGGGGATGTAAGTTGTTTTGGCCTGTACTGCTTGGCACAAGAGGAATACTACAACGGTAATATAAAACCTGTTCTTCATAATAAAAAGTTTGTCGTTTCTGGCAAATATAGTGATTAAGAGCAGATCATGGAGAATCTTTTTTGTTAATCTTCAAAATCTCCTTCGACTACAGATATTAGAACATCTCTGATTCTGGATTCATCTTCATTATCCATATCCTCTCTTACTATAACACGCTTGAAGTCCTTGTCAAAAACATATCTGTAATCCGCAATTGTAGAATTACCGCCTTTGGTCTTACATCTAAATCTATGCTTTGCTTCCCATCCAATAACTTTGGTCGTGTCTAGTTTTGTTATCTCTTTTTTTAATTCGTCGGCTAAAGTCTTGCATAATGCGTATGCATCCCTTCCTTTCTTAAAATTCTCCTCGTATTCTTCCTTGTATTTATAATACTGATTGTCAGAATATGATGAAGAATAATAGGATGGCTTTCCCCATATTTCCATGCGTTCTTTGGCATTTTTCGAGTCGTTAAGATATTCCTTTGCTTTTTTAATACCATAATCTATCACAGCAGCTTGACTTCTACAAGCGGAGTCGTTAAACATTGTCATTTTGGCCTCAGTAACAGTGGTCTCAATAGGTTGATAACTCTCGAAATCATAAAGTGTCTTAGATAGTTCATTCTTAATAAACTCTTCAGCCTTTTCTTCCTTAGATTGGCAACTTACCATATAAATGGCAAACATTACAACCATCATGAGTTTTAACGAGTTTTTCATAATCATATAGTTTTAGTTGTTATTATTTTGTTGTATACACACAAAAAGAAAACGTGGACAATTTACTTCGTCTACGTATTCTGAGGTATTGGGGATAACCTAACATTCTAAACGAGTAAAAGCCCACGCTATCAAGCGTGAACTATCTACTTTCGTTCTTGAATGTTGTTCTTTCAATTCCCCAATTGTCAGAATACAAGAATCTAAAAGTGGATATTCATCCTATATGTCCTATTGTTATTTTATCTCAGCCCATAGGCATCACAGTTTTATTTGGTTCGACATCATTTTATTTAGCAAGTTGCTCCTTGAAATACTCTATTGCAGTTTTTAGAGGAGACAACTCTTTTGAAATGACAGAATAAACAACGTCAGCATCAACGTCAAAATAGTGGTGGGCTATCACGTCACGCATACCCATCACCCTTTTCCATGGAATACTGGGATAGGTTGGTAGCATCTTCCCATTGGTCAACTTGTCTAAATTCTTTATAGACTCGCCAATAGCAATAAGCACCATGCATGCAGCATCGAGTTTTTCCATACCTGAAGGGGACAACAGAAAATCGTCTGTTGAGCTAATGTTAGCAGTACGTTCTTGCAATCTGTTGATAGCCAACTCGATTTTCTCAAGCGTATGCCATATTATGGGAAGATTCTCTGATGATATATATTCCATCTTTTTCTATTTGGCTCATAAGAAAACTGTCCATATTGCGATGGGTGCGGATGACATCTACATCACAGCCTAACAATTCCTCAAGGTATTGTTTCAGTCCTATCAATTGGAACATGTCGGCAGGCATTTCAACACAGATATCAACATCGCTTGACTCTCTTTGCTGATTGCGGGCAAGAGAGCCAAACAGGCGAAGTGAGCGAACGTCAAACTGACTGACGATATATTCGGAACTTGCCTTGATTTTGTCTATACATTCCTGTCTATCTAACATAATTCAATGGCAAAGATAGCAAGTTTTTTCAAAAGTTCCAAACTTTTGCCGAATAATTTGTGAAGTCAGGCTAACGAAACAACTCATAAAATAGATATTAGAAAAGAATTTGCAAGCAAACAAGTGTCACTGTCACGTGTAAACGACTGTCAGACAGTGTGTGTAGCGTGACACTTGTTTTTCAAGTGTCTGACATTAATATGTCCGTTGGTTCCTTTTGTCGTATCAGCTTGTCCCATCACTGTATTAGCCTGTCCTGCGCCTGTATTAGCTGTTCCCGTCGCCGTATTAGCTATACTTATTTCATACGACGAATGTCGCATATATTTGCGACAACCGTCGAAGGTATTTTTGACGGCCGTCGCACGAAGCAGGAAAAGGTGGGGCGGAAGGTGGAAAAAGGTGACGGAGGATGTAAAGTTGATGGTTTTGCAACTTGCAGTAAATGAAATGGTTATGAGAATGGTGCGTGTGTAAATGAGGCACTTTTAGTTGAGTTTTACAAGGCCCAAAAGGGCTAGAAATAGGCCAAAATTAACATTTATTTTGATATACTGTAAAGAAATCGGAACTCATTGGAAGATAAGAGGTTATGAACAAAAAATGAGAGAATAACACAAAATTAAAGGAAAGGCACTTTAATTTGTGGGTCTGAAAAATAGGGTTCACACTAAACGTGCTAAAAGACAGGAGGTTACGCGTGAATGTGAAGCCTTTTTTTAAGTAAAATGCTGAGAAACAAAATAGCGTGCGATGAGAATTCACCGCACGCTATTGTTCGTATCTGACAGCTTAGAGCTGGTACTCCAACATAACCATAGTATATGGATCCAGGTCAAGGCTGAATTTCTTCTGAGCCTTTATCTGCTGTTTCTGTGGAGCGATGGGCTGCTTCTCGTAGTTGTTCTCGTCGTCAGCCTTACCAGTCAGCGTGGTAATGGTAGCAGTCTTCTTCACACCAAAGCGTGACAAATCGATGTTGGCCTTCTTCGTCTCAGCACCGGCATTGATCAGCTTGACATAAAGCTTGCGGGTCTTGACGTTGAGCACAACGCTCTGTCCCTGCAGGTTGCCGCTCTCCTGGTCTTTGGGCAGACCCTTCCAACGGGGAGCTGCATCGGGATTCTCGATAGTTACGCAGTCGCCATAGTAGTACTGGCCGCTTGACTGTCCGAAGAGCTGCTGTACATAGTAGCTGCAGGTGAGGTAAGGACGCTCGTTGTCGAAGTAAATCATGTCGGGATTCCAGTTGGTGGCGTTCTTCTTGGCGAAGAGGGGAGCATAAGAGGTCATGCAGACGATGTCGGCATTCTGCTCTACGTTCAGCAGGTAGAGACCCTCGGCCAGTGCGTCGATGAGCTTCTTGTCCTTTGCGGCATATTCACCCAGATAAACCTTGGTCTTGCGGTCGCGAGGATAGTAGTTGTACTGGCGTGAAGAGAGGAAGTAGGCGTTGGGCTCGTAGTAGTGCTCGTCGATGATGGGCATGCCCAGCTCGTCAGCCAGCTTCCAACCGTTCTCGAGGTCGGCATTTCCTGGGTGTGAGCCAGGACCAGCGGTACCTACGATGATAATCTCGGGATGAGCCTTTGTCACGCGCTCATAGATATACTTGAAGCGCTCACAGAACTCGGGGCTGATCTTCTCCTCGTTGCCAAGGCCGAGATATTTCAGGTTGAAGGGCTCTGGGTGGCCAGCATCGGCACGCATCTTAGCCCACTTGTTGGTAGCGGGGTCGCCATTGGCCCACTCAATCAGGTCGATAGCCTCAGCTACCCACTCGTCCATCTCGCTCATAGGAACAACGTCCTGAGCCTGTGTGGGATACATGTTCCAACCACCATTGGTACCCTGACAGCTTACGCCACAAGGCAGGATGGGCAGAGGCTCCATACCGAGGTCTTCGCAGAACTGGAAATACTCGAAGTATCCCAGACCCATGCTCTGGTGGTAGCCCCAGGTGTTCTTCAGACCGCGACGTGTCTCCTTAGGACCGATAGTGGTCTTCCAGCGGTAGGTATTCCAGAAGCCATCACCACCACCGTGTACTACGCAACCACCGGGGAAGCGCATGAACTTAGGCTGCAGGTCGGCCAATGCCTGGGCGAGGTCTTTGCGCAGGCCATGACCCTTATAAGTATCTTCGGGCATGAGTGATACCATATCCACATCGAGGTCACCAACATTCAGCACCAGCAGCTGCAGAACGGCATTCTTGCAGTCTTCTGTGGGAGTCAGCACGGCACCATACTTCTTCCACTGCTTGTCGCTGACGGTAATGGTAGCCTCGTCAAGCACTTTGAGGTCTTTTCCCCATCCCTGAGGAACACCGAGCACGACGCGTACCTGCTTGGTCTTGTCCACATTGCGGAAGAAGGCAGAGAAGTCGTACTTGGCACCAGCCTTGACAGAGATGCCGTCGAAACCAGCGTTCTCCAAGCCAAAGCCCTTCCAGCCTTTGTAATCATAGAACTCCTTGGCACGCTCTGTGTGCAGACGCATGTAGGTGGGATTGTTGGGGTGGATACCGTCAGTCATGCGGATATCCAGCTTACCCAGTGAGTGACCAGGACGAACCATCTTCCATGCGGTAGAGGGACCCCAGCCGTCTTTCTCATTAGGGTTGTATTCGAAAGAACCGTTTTGTATCAACTCGGCATAGAGACCGCCATCGGCTGATGAGCTGATGTCCTCGAAGAAGATACCGATTAATTCGTCACTGATGGCCTTTCCTCCCTTGGGGGCGGTCATCGGTTTCTGAGCGTTGAGGCCCAGTGTAGCTGCCGCTAATATGGCAGCGATAGTCATTCTTTTGGTCATATATAACGTTGTTTTAAGTGTTTGCAATACACAAAAGTAATGTTATTCTCTTAAATAGCCAAATATTTTATAGTTATATAACAAAATATGCGGTAATTGCAAATAATTCATAACACATGAAGTGTTATTAATTTTTATTTCCTATCTTTGCAGCCGAATTAATAGTTATCGCAATGAAGAAGATATTGTTATCAATGCTGCTGATGGCGTCATTTACTGCTGTGCAGGCTGATGATGTCATGCGCAAAGAAAAGGACGGCACATACGTTGTCAATACCACAACTTTGGCTTCGGATGTAGACGGATATATCGGTCCGACACCTGTTGAGGTGTATATCAAGAAGAACAAGGTTGTGAAGGTGGTGATGCTGAAGAGCCAGGAGACTCCGAAGTACAACGCCCGTGTCAAGAAAGAGATGCTGCCCAGTTATGAGAACCAGAAAATCTCCAAGGGCAAGACCCTTGAGGTGGACGGTGTCACTGGCGCTACGTTTACGTCGAATGCCGTGAAGGAAAACGTCAAGCGAGCCTTGGAGTACTACTGGAAACACAAGTAGTAGGAAGCACAAATAAAAAAGATGCTCTCAAATAGATTGAGGGCATCTTTTCTTTTTGTGTTTTTATAATATTAGAAGACGTATGCGATACCAGCTGAGATGACAGGACCATTGGCCTTGTACTCGACCGTCCACGAATTTCCCATGAAAGTGTATGTCTCTTCAGCTTTAGCGTACTTATACTTGATGTCCAGGTTCAGCTTCAGGTTGTCTGCGAGGAAATACTCAACACCAGCACCGAGGTTGAAACCTACCATGATCTTGTTGTCGTCTTTGCCTTCATAGTCTTTAGCACCAGTGGTACTAACAACAGCCAGACCGCCGAGAGGATAGACATTGATCTTGTCGGCTACATTGAATACATAGTGGATATTGGCATTGATATCCCACAAACCAACATCGTTCTTCTTGGTAAACAAGTTACCAGCAAGTTCACCACGCCAGTTCTCGTCAAAATCAATCTGGAACTTAGCACCAAACTTGGTGGGACTGTAGCTGTTCTCAAAAGAAGCAAAACCAACTTCTGCTCCAATAGCATACTTACCTTGTGCACTTGCGGTTAGGCAACATACTGCCATCACCACCATCATCATTAATTTCTTCATAGTTTTTAGTTTTAATTGAATGAATAATAGTTTTGACAGGGCAAATATAAGTAAATAATTTTAATTAACAAATAAAAACAGAAGAAAAAATGCATTTTTCTTCTATTTTGTTCGTTTTTACCGCAAAAGGGGCGTTAGTATAGCAGTATCAGACCTGCCAAAGCGCAGTAAAGAATCATGCGGATAGGATTAATCTTGATGAACATCACACCGATGAATGCGGCAACGAAAAGCAGACAGCTGACCATGAACTGCCACCAGTCGGTAGTGGGTGTCGAGAAGTTGTCGGCCGTACATAATAATAAGGTGGCGGCAGCCAACAGTCCGACAACGGCAGGGCGCAGTCCTTGGAAGACACTCTCTACGGCAGGATGGTGCATGAACTTCATAAACATCTTGCTGATGAGTATCATCAAGAGGAGGGAAGGAAGCACCAGTGCGAAAGTGGCCACAGCAGAGCCTAAGACGCCCATAGTGGTACTGTATCCTGCATTGACGACGGCAGTATATCCGCAGTAGGTGGCAGAGTTGATGCCGATAGGACCTGGCGTCATCTGCGAGATGGCGACAATATCCGTAAACTGCGAGGATGTCAGCCAGTGCCAGTGCTCAACGGTCTCGTTCTGTATCAGTGACAGCATGCCGTAGCCACCACCAAAGCCGAAGAGACCAATCATGAAGAATGTGCAGAATAGACTGAGGAATATCATCTTTTCTTAACTCTTAACTTTTATCTTGCCGTAGACATAGCCGCCAATGCCAGCGGCAATAATAATCCAAATAGGTGACACTCCTAACAGCCAGATAGCCAGCGCCGACACGATGGGTATCCATAGTGTCCACTTGTTCAACTGTGCGCGCTTGGCCAGATTGAAGGTCGGTACAGCAATCAATGCCACCACAGCAGGGCGGATGCCCTTGAACATGGTAGCAACAATCTTGTTGTCCTCAAACTGATGGAAGAAGATGGCAATGAGCAGAATAATCAGGAACGAGGGTAGGGCAGTGCCAATGGTTGTGGCAATGGCCCCGCGCGTCTTGTTCAACTTATAGCCAATGAATGTGGCAATGTTGATGGCAAAGACACCCGGACAACTCTGGGCAATGGCTATCAGGTCGAGCATCTCGTCCTTCGACACCCACTGCTTCTTGTTGACCACCTCTTCCTCTATCAAAGGTATCATGGCATATCCACCACCAAGGGTGAATATGCCAATCTTAAAGAAGGTCTTGAAAGAGTCCCAGTAGATATTCATTACTTCTGGGCCTCCACCCATTTACGTGCATTCACAAATGCCTCAATCCATGGTGTTACCTCGTCCTGACGGCGGTCAGCGGGATACCATGCGTTCTGCCAGGGGAATACGGCACGCTCCAGGTGAGGCATCATGCAGAGATGACGACCATCGGCAGAGCAGATACCAGCGACATTATAGTCTGAACCGTTAGGATTAGCGGGATAGCCAGCGTAGTTGTACTTGGCAATCACGTTGTAGGCGCTCTCTGCCTCTGGCAACTGGAACTTACCCTCTCCGTGGGCTACCCACAGACCGAGCTTGTTGCCACTCAGTGAGCCGAACATCACACTGTTGTTCTGAGGAATGGTCAGCGAGATGAACTCACTCTCGAACTTATGACTGTCGTTGTGCAGCATCTTAGCACCCTTGGCACCAGTAAGACCGAGTTCTACCATCAGCTGGCAACCGTTACAGATACCCAGCGAGAGGGTGTCCTTGCGGGCATAGAACTTATCGAGGGCCTCCTTAGCCTTGGGGTTGAAGAGGAAAGCGCCGGCCCAACCCTTGGCAGAGCCGAGTACGTCAGAGTTAGAGAAACCACCGCAGAAGACAATCATGTTGATGTCTTCAAGGGTCTCACGACCACTGATAAGGTCGGTCATCATGACGTCCTTCACGTCGAAGCCGGCGAGGTAGAGGCAGTAGGCCATCTCACGCTCACCATTGGTACCCTTCTCACGGATGATAGCGGCCTTGACGCCAGAAGGCTGACGGCGGTCGGCAGAGATGCCGTACTGTGCCAGCGTACCCGTGAAGTCCTTGTTGAACTTCATTTCCAGAGGCTGCTTCTTATAGTTCTCGAAACGCTCCTTGGCCTTGCCGTTGAAGCTCTGCTTGCGGTCCAGCAGGTAGCTGGTCTTATACCATACGTCACGCAGGGCGTCGATGTCGAAGGTCAGGTCCTTGTCGTCAGCCTTTACGACGATGGTGCGGCTGTCTTCTACTGGGTAGCCAATCTTGGCAAAGCCAACACCCTGCTTCTCCATGAAGTCCTTGAACTCCTGCTTGTGTTCGTCGCTAACCTCGATGACGACGCCGGGATTCTCAGCGAACAGGGCCTTGACAACGTCGCCCTCCTTGCAGATGTCGTGCAGGTTGATATGCATACCGCCCTTCGTATTGGCGAAGCACATCTCCAGCAGGGTGGTGATGAGACCACCGGCAGAGATATCGTGACCAGCCAGAATCCAGCCCTTCTCAATCATCTCCTGTACGGCCATGAAGGCGTCGCAGAAATATTCGGGATTCTTGACGGTAGGCACATCGTCGCCCACCTTGCCTAAGCTCTGAGCGAAGGCAGAACCACCCAGGCGCTGCTCGTCGAACGAGAAGTCGATATGATAGAGTGAAGCGTTCTTGTTGTTAACCAATACAGGTGATACCACTTTCTTGATATCTGATACCTCGCCACCGGCAGATACGATGACAGTTCCTGGAGAGATAATCTTCTCACCATTGGGATACTGCTGAGAGAGTGACAGCGAGTCCTTACCAGTAGGTACGTTGATGTGCAGGTCGCAGCAGAAGTCTGACAGGGCCTTCACACCAGCATACAGGCGGGCATCCTCACCCTCCTGAGAGCGGCAAGGCCACATCCAGTTGGCAGAGAGGCTCAGCGAGTCCATGCCCTCAGCCAATGGAGCCCAGACGATGTTGGTCAGTGCCTCGGCTACGGAGAGTACAGAACCAGCAGCGGGATCAGCCAGACCAGCCTGAGGAGCATGACCCAGAGCGGTGGCGATACCCTTCTTGCCACGATAGTCGAGGGCAACGACACCACAGTCGCTGAGTGGCAACTGAATCTCACCCTGACACTGCTGACGGGCAATCTTACCAGTCACAGAGCGGTCAACCTTGTTCGTCAACCAGTCCTTACAAGCGACAGCCTCCAACTGGAGCACGCGCTCGAGGTATTCATTAATCTTATCTTGTGAATAGGTGACGTCTTGATAGTGACGCTCTACGGTATTATCTTTCATGATGGTCTTGGGAGAGTGACCAAACATCTGAGCCACGTCGAGGTCGAAGGGCTTCACGCCGTCGCCCTGCTTGAACGAGAAGTGGGCGTCGCCAGTGGTCTCACCAACCACATACAGCGGAGCACGCTCACGCTCTGCAATCTTACGGACGTGTTCGATATGCTTCTCGTCGATGAGCAGACCCATGCGCTCCTGACTCTCGTTGGCGATAATCTCCTTAGAACTCAGCGTCTTATCACCGATAGGCAGCTTGGTCATGTCAATCTCGCCACCACACTCTTCAACAAGCTCTGACAAGCAGTTGAGGTGACCGGCTGATCCGTGGTCGTGGATAGAAACAACGGGGTTTACATCCTCTTCGCAGAGTGCACGAACCAGGTTGTAGGCACGCTTCTGCATCTCTGGGTTGGCACGCTGTACGGCGTTCAACTCGATGCCGTTGCTATAACGACCAGTATCTACTGATGATACAGAACCGCCACCAAGACCGATGCGGTAGTTGTCACCACCTACAACGACAACCTTGTTACCCTTCTGGGGCTCCTTTTTCAGGCAGTCACGCTTGGTGCCGTAACCTACACCACCAGCCAGCATGATGACCTTGTCATAGGCATATTTCTCCTGACCCTCCTGGTGCTCGAAGGTGAGCACAGAACCGCAGATTAGCGGCTGACCGAACTTGTTACCGAAGTCTGATGCACCGTTAGAGGCCTTGGTCAGAATCTGCTGGGGTGTCTGGTACAGCCACTGACGAACGGGCAGGATGTCCTCCCAGTCGCGTGCTGCTCCCTCATCGTCATGCAGACGAGGGTAGGCCGTCATGTAAACAGCAGTACCGGCGATAGGCCATGAACCTACGCCACCACCCATACGGTCGCGAATCTCACCACCCGTACCCGTAGCAGCACCGTTGAAAGGCTCTACCGTGGTGGGGAAGTTGTGTGTCTCGGCTTTCAGCGAGATGACACTCTCTATATCCTTAATCTGGAAATAGTCGCTGGTGCTCTGGTCCTTCGGGGCAAACTGCTCCACGACAGGACCCTGTGCGAAGGCTACATTATCTTTATAAGCAGAGAGAATCTTGTTCTGGTTCTCCTGTG
>Ga0265298_10001696_pt1 | contig 32370 bp, 19 predicted proteins | sample AusTroGonzalo_MG_3_FD_193486 | JGI IMG/M metagenome (GOLD analysis project Ga0265298, IMG submission 193486) | Bovine rumen microbial communities from tropical cattle in Woodstock, Queensland, Australia - Gonzalo_01 | ecosystem: Host-associated > Mammals > Digestive system > Stomach > Rumen ... | reverse complement strand
CAGCAGCGCAACATCGAAAAGGTGATTGCGTGCAGCGATGTCATTGACAGGACGTCCCTTATCCTGGAGATCTTCGCCCAGCGGGCCAAGACCTCCTATGCCAAGATGCAGGTGGAGCTGGCTCACTACAACTATATGCTCCCGCGCCTTGCCGGCATGTGGACGCACCTGGAGCGCCAGCGTGGCGGTATGGGTACCCGAGGCGGTATGGGTGAGACCCAGATAGAGATAGACCGCCGTATCGTAAAGCAGCGAATTTCCAAGCTGAAGGAAGACCTGAAGAAAGTTGACAAGCAGATGGCCACGCAAAGGGGCAATAGAGGCTCTCTGGTGCGTTTAGCCCTCGTGGGATATACCAATGTAGGGAAAAGTACTTTGATGAATTTATTGGCCAAATCTGACGTGTTTGCGGAGAACAAGCTTTTCGCGACTCTGGACACCACCGTCAGAAAGGTCGTCATCGAGAACGTGCCCTTCCTCCTGAGCGACACCGTCGGCTTCATCCGCAAGCTCCCCACCCAGCTGGTGGAAGCCTTCAAGAGCACCCTGGACGAGGTCCGCGAGGCCGATGTCCTGGTGCACGTGGTGGATATCTCCCATCCCGGCTTCGAGGAGCAGATGGAGGTGGTGGAAAGAACTCTGCGGGAGATCGGTGCCGCAGGCAAGCCTGTCTATGTGGTGTTCAACAAGGTGGACGCCTACACCTACGAGCCCTACGACGAATTCTCGCTGCAGCCCAAACAGCCCGTCAACCGCACGCTGGAGGAGCTCAAGAACAGCTGGATTGCGGAGGAGAAGACCCCGTGTATCTTTATCAGCGCCCGTGAAAAAATAGGCATAGAAAAACTCCGCAACGACCTTTACAAGATTGTGGCGGAGATTCATGCGGGAAGGTATCCCTTCAATAATTTCTTGTGGTAGTCTTTTAATAGATGTTCCCCGTGACGGAGGAAGGAATGGAAGAAACCTTTTTGTAGGTATCTACTTCTTTGCCTCCTGCCGACGTGAGAACCAGGTTACCATTGCTCATGGAAGCCGTATAGGGCCCCCAGGCAGAATTATTGCTATAGGAACCGGATAGTTTGTTGTCGGAAGTCAACGTGTATTTACCGGTAAACATGGTGTATCGGCCTTCACCAATCTTTTGGTAGAGGGTAAAATTGCCGTCCGAGCCAAAGTCAATGTAAACACTCACGTCAACGGAGCCTACGGAAACCTTTGTGCTTACAGCACTCAGCTCCCATACTCCCACAACGCTGACGGTTTTAGGGGTTTCTTGGCCACCGCCACCACCGCCGCCGCTGGGATCGTCTTTTCCGTTACATGCGACTAATGCCAGACAGCAAGCTGCCCAAAATAATATCTTCTTCATCATAACCATCCTCCCGTACCGTTACCACCGTTCGTGTCGCGAACGATGAGAGAAACTTCCTGGGTTAAAGGCATTCCGCCCGGAGGATTATCTCCGCCACCCACGTGGTCTCCGCCACCCACGACGGAAATGGAAATCTTTCCGGAGCCAATCTTGGTGGGATGAATGTACAGACGGCCAAACTGGACGTAACCGTAGCATTCCCCTTCCGGAACACTGGGATACTTCTCCTGACCGGTTCCCTGAATCTTCTGAAGTCCCAGGTCGTTCACCGTCTCCTGCGGAATATCCACGCTCAGATAAGTAAGGCTTACCGAGGCGGTTCCGAAAGTGGACGTAAGATCTATCCACTGCTTTTTACCCAGCTGGGCCGTGGAGGTGGGGGTACCCTCAATTTTCATCATCAGGCGCCAGGCGTCAATGGCTCCGGTTCCCATCTGATGATAGTAAGGGGTTAGATTCAGAGGTCCCTTGGAATAAGCATAGCTCTTTTGAGAAGTACGGGCTATATTCTGATCCACATCGTTCACGGAAGAAAGGATCATCTGCTTGAACTGGTCCCTTTCAAAGGTTTTGCCCAGTTTCTTGGCATAGGACAGGGCCAGGGCCACAACACCGCTCACGTGCGGGCAGGCCATGGAGGTTCCCTGCATATAGCCGTAATCCAGGCCTTTCACATTGTATTCTCCGCTTACACCATCCTCTCCCAGTTCGGAAGGAACCGTGGAAAGGATCATGGAGTTCCAGCGGTTCACCACATGATAGGCTTCTCCGCCGGGGGCGCAGATATCGCAACCGGGACCATAGTTGGTGTAATAGACCGGCAGGCCGTCCGGACCCAGGGCAGAAACGCTGATGATGTCCACAAAGGCACCCGGGTAATGGGCGTAGTCGTGGGCTTCGTTTCCAGCCGCAAAAATGGCAATGTTTCCATCCAGGACGGGGTTGTTCTTACTGGCTTCAAAATAATGGATAGCATCAATTTCTATAGTGCCCTGAGCCTTCAGATAAGAGTTGTCGGAGGTAAAGGACTTCTTTATACCAAAGGAGCAGGAAATGATGGAAGCACCATTGTCTGCGGCATATTTGATAGCCTTTGTCACCACAGAGCTGGAACCGCCGCTGTTGCCGGAGAAAATCTGACAGCTCATAATGCGGCAGCCGTCTTTTTTACCGGAACCGCCGGCCACGCCGGCTACGCCAATACCGTTGTTGTTCACGGCAGCAATGGTTCCCGCGCAGTGGGTTCCGTGACCGGAATCTCCATTGCCGCTGGCATCTACGATATCCCAGGTAATGGCGCCCTTGTCCACGAAATTATAGCCATATACGTCGTCTATATAGCCGTTGGCATCGTCATCAATGCCATTGTCGGGAATTTCTCCGGTGTTTTTCCACATGTTGTCCCTCAGATCCGGGTGTGAATACTTTACACCTTCGTCCACAACGGCAACAATGATGGAAGGATCTCCGCAGGTGAGGTTTTTCCAAACGGGAACCACGTTAATATCGGCACCTTCCAGGGCGTTGGGAGAGAAAGACTTGTCTCCCACGTTTTTGTAGTGCCACTGATAGAACAGGTTAGGGTCGTTGAAGTCAATTCCCAGGTCTGCCTTGGTAGCGCCGCGCTGAATTCCATATATTTGGGCGTCAGAATCCCGCTCTACCAGGGAGTTGTATTCAACCAGGCCAACGCCGGGGTCCTGCGCCACTTTCAGAACGGTCTGGTGAACAGACTGGCCTTCCGGAACGGAAGATTCATACCAGCGGTCCAGTCCAAACTGTTTTTCCAGTTCTTCTTTTCCCGGCACAGAAGGGAAGACTTGGCCACAACCACTCCTTTTTCGCTTTCAAGCTGCCGAAGCTGCTCTTCGCTGGGAGCCTGGGTAAACTTGACAAGGAACGACTCTTCCGATACCTCCTTGCCCAGACGCACAATTTTGGCCGATACATCCTCCGGCACGGCTTCCAGGCCCTTCTCCTTCACGCAGGACAGGAGGGGCAGCAGGACGGCCAGGATTAATAGTATAGGATTGTTTTTCATTGTGTTTTTTTAGACAAGAGGCCAGGCGCTCAGGCGCCCGGCCTCATAGTCTTGATAATCAAATATTAACTATTTGAAGGAAACGACGGTTCTGTCCATAGCACCCTCGGCTTTTGCCTCGGTGGCCTTTTCCCTACGCTCGTGGGAAACGCTAACCTTGGCTTTCACCTGCTGGGCGTCGCGCTCGTACTTAATCTGCTCGACAGGGCGCTCAACCAAGGTTCCGCTCACCATATCAACATCCTCAACCTTGGCACCGGGAACGGCCTTGACAGGAGTAATGGCAGTGGGTTCATTAGCATTAGGCAGGGTAATATTGAACGTTCCCCTCTTGTTGCCATAATACCAGCCGCCCGTCTTCTCATAACCGTAGTACATCTGCCTGGTGGGCCAGGAGATAACTCCATCTACCAGAGTACCGGTCTTTTCCGTTTCAACCAAAATCCAACCATAGTTGGTAGGGTTAGGGCTGACACCGTAGTTCTGCTCTTCAATGAAAACAGCGGCCGGGTTGGTTGCATCGATAATCACTTCCGCATCGTCCCAGTTGGAACCCTTATACTGTGCCATGGTTTCAGGTGAAATGCTGAAGAAGGCAGCCATAAGCTCGCACTGGAAACCGGTTATCATATACAGGCCGGGAGTGCTCTTCTCTTCATAGATATCGCACGGCACGGTATAGTCGGGACGGCTGCTGAAACTGTCAACAAACAGACCGTCGGTCAGCGTTCCCTGACCCAGACTGTTCCAGACGTAAGGAAGCTTGTCGGTGGTGTAAGAAGCAACAGCAAACTTATCCATGCTGCCGTTGGTGCCCCAAACCACCACATAGAAGGTGGTCTTGGCGGGCAACTGTGAGGCAACGTCATATAAACCGCCGTCGGCATTGATGGATGCCACCTGGGCCTCGCTGAGGGCATAGTCTTTACCCCCCGCCTTTACAACATTGTAAATATAATCTGTTCCATACTTGGTCACGGTTGCCTCATTGAAAATACCCATGTGGGCTTCCGTAATATCCTCACCGGAAATACCGATAGCGAAGGAATCGTATTTATGCAGCTTCTGGTAACGGGCAGGAGTGTCCTCCGTAAACACGGAAAGGGTAACGGTGTATTCATCCTCATCCTCAGCGGAAATGTAGTTGAACTTCACGAAACCATAAGTATCATGATACTTGTCTTCCGCGTCATAACCAACGCCAACAAAGGTATATTCGCCGGTGGCTTCAGGAGAAACATACAGGGTAGCGTAGTTCACGTCATAGTCCTCGTCATACGCGAAGTCGGTAAACTCTTCGGAGGTTTCGGTTTCGGCCACAATGGCGGCCACCTTCTTCTCAACCTCGGCGTCCTTCAGTTTGCCGGGATAGATGGCATACTTGAGTTTGGCAACGTCACGGCCGGTTTCCACATAGATAGGAGTCTTGCCGTCGGAAGGATAATCTGCCTCCATGGCCTTGAACTCATAGTCCGTGCGGATGAAGCCTTCGCCAATACCGAAGGTATCGTAGGTGCCCATCGACCAGCCGCCAATACCATACATACCTCTGGCTTTGATGTAGAAGTAAATACCACCTTTGCCATCGTAATAACCCAGCGGGTTGGCCTTGCCGAACTGCTTGGCAAAATCTAACCAACTCAGACCTTCCAGACTTGCCTGGTGATTATCCAGAGAATCTGCGTAACCGGTCCAATAATAGTAGTTATCCAGCATGTACACGTTTGCCGAATAGGTTGAGTTGTACTGGATGACGTTGGGTAACAGTTCAACGAACATATATCCGTCGGAATTCAGGTCTTTCGTGTAGATTCTGAACTCAATCTCTCCTTCTCCCTGAGCTGCGGCATTACCCCAGAAACCCCAGCCCTTGTAGGGCTCTTTATAGATATGATCTTCGAGGGTTTCGGTAAAGCAATACATGACGCCGTCCACTTCATAGTACTTGATGTAGGAGAAAGCTGTTTCTCCCCAGTAAGTCTGGGTGAAAGTGAACAGGCACTTTTCGCCGGTCTGAGGGTTCAGGATGTACTGGTAGGCCACCACCATTACGTCCATGCTGAAGGAGGTAGGATTGGCGGTATAGGTAGAAACATACTGAGGATCTTTAAGCTCGAGGGTAAGGTCATACTTTTCACCCTCTACGGCACCGTCAAAGGTTATGTCAACGGTAGTTTCGGCCTGACCGCTGGCAAAAACAATTTGACCGACCTGGAAGATTCCGCTCTCACTCTCTGTGAGAACATAGGGAACGGTGATTTCCTGGTCAATGACGGGCTGTTTGTCGCTACGGGCAACGGTTACCGTAACCTTACGCTGAGCGGTAGGATCGAAGGTGTGGCTTCCGGCGGCCTCTTGGGCTGCAGGGAAATACACCCCGTAGCAGTTCTCCACATCGGGCTCACCGGGTTCATACTGCGGAAGCTCTCTCTTGCAGGAGAATAACACCATGGGCAGGATTGCCGCAAGGGACATTATTTTGATGAATGATTTCATAGCATTCGCGGATTAACAGTTATTCTTCTTTCCACTCTTTAACAGACTGGGTAGGATCCGGATTGTTATAGCCTTCAAGAATGGGGTTGCCGTTAATTTCGGTGCGAGGGATGGGCCAGTTCCACCAGGGGGCGTTACCAGTTACATTGTAACGGTATCCTTCCTGCACGTTGGTTCCTGTGTATCCCACGGTCACACCGGCACCCAGACGCTTGAAGTCAAAGAACACAACACCTTCTCCCCAGAACTCAATACGCTTCTGGAGGAAGACCTCTTTCTGGAAAGCTTCGGCGTCAGCAATGTCGTCGCAGCTATAAGCAGAGTTACGGGTTTTCATCAGGGTGTTGAGGGCGGCTTTACCACCGGCCAGGTCTCCGGACATAGCCAGGGCTTCTGCCTCAATGAACATCATTTCTTCCACGCGCATTACGCAAACCTCAGAAGCACCACCGGCCTTGTAGTCGTTGTAGTTACCGCCTACGGGACGGAACTTCAGGTTGGCGTAAGGCTTTACTACGCGACCACCAGCAGAGGTGAACACGTCGCGGGAAACCTTGTAGGCATAGTAGTCCGTGCGGTCCGGATCAATCCAGGAGTGCTTGCGCCAGTCGGTGTCCGGAATCTGATTGTACAGGAGCTTGGAAATACCGCGCTGCACACCGGAACCGTAGTTGGTCCACATTTCCTCGTTACTCATATGGGCAACGTAGTTGGCCAGGTTACCCATGTTATCGGCGGAATAGGCCAGGTACCACATCCAGGAGTTGGAGTTGGCGCTGTAGTTGTTGAAACCGGTCTGCGGGTTTTCCCACTGGGCCTGGGTGAGCGGAGTGCCACCGAACTTGTCAATGGCCATGCGGGCATACTTGGCGGCGTTGGCAAACGCACCGGCCTGGCCGGCGGAACCCAGGGCCATGTAGGCGCGGGCTTTCAGGCCATACACTACTTCCATGGTGGGAAGCAGGCGTCCGCTCAGCTTGGCATCTTCCAGGTAACCCTCTGCAGCGTCAAGGTCATCGAAGATGAACTTGTACATATCGTCCTTGGAGGCACGGGGATTGGCCTTGCCCTCATCCTGAGTGGTAGCCTCCGTTACAATGGGAACGGTGAGGTTGGTAATGTTATTCTCAGGAGTATAGTCTGCACGGACGGCGGGGTCGGTGGGAGCTTTGTACTCATAAATCTGGGCCATGTTCAGGTAGCAATAGGCGCGGATGGCCAGGGCGCGGCCCAGGAAGGCCAGCTGCTCTTCGTTAGCCGTTTCCGGGTTTATAGCGCTGATCACATCATTGGCGCTCTTGACAAACATGAACCAGGTTCTCCAAGCAATATAGACAGAACGGTAGTCTTCTCCGAAAGGACTCTCGTTGGTGCCCCAGGAAGAGAACCAGTCATAGCTGGCGTTGTTGCATATAACGATATCTCCGGTATTGGAGTCGGTCATGATGAGCATGGAGGGAATACCGAAGTCGTAGTCGTTACTACTTCTTGAACCATATCCCACATAGGCCTCGACCATTTGGGCGGGAATGGCGTTCACCATTGCCTCCAGAGCGCCGCTGGACTCACCAATCTGTTCTTTGGTGGCAAAGCTGTTAGGGAAGGTTTCCTTGATGCAGCTGGCTGCAAGCAGGACAACTCCGGCAGTGAGGATTGCAAATTTATTGATATTCTTCATAATGCTGTCTCCTCTATATTAGAATTTGAAAGTGATACCGCCGGACAGGGTTCTGACCGGGACATAGGAAGCGAAGCGGGAGCCACCGGAGAAGGAGCTGCGGGGGTCAAAACCCTTACGGGCCGACCAGTAGTACACATTCTCGCAGGCGGCATACAGGCGCAGGCTCTGGATGCCAATTTTCTTGGTCCACTTGCTGGGGAAGGTATAACCAAGGTTGATGTTCTCGATGTTCAGGAAGCTGGCATCGGTCATGAAACGGTCGGAAGTGTAGGTGGTGTAAACGTCACCATATACAAAGCGAGGAATGGTCTCGCTGGGATTCTCGGCCGTCCAAGCCTTGAGAACGTCCACATGGAAGTTGGTACCGGTGCTACCGGCAGTAGGCGGGGACATGAAGGTGGCATAACCGCTGTCGTAAGCCTTACCACCAATCTGATAGGAGAAGTTCACGGAGAAGTCCAGACCCTTCCAGTAGAAGGAGGTACCAAGACCACCATACCACTTGGGAATGGAGTTATCACCCACATAGTAGCTGGCAGCGGAATAGCTGTTGGTCTTTTCCTCGCTGATGGTGTTGCCATCGTCGTCCAGGGTCTTCTTCCACCACAGGGATTCACCGGTCTCAGGGTCAACACCTGCGTATTTCTTCAGATAACGGGTGTAGATGGGGAGACCTTCACCATAGAAGTAACTGCTGCTGTTGTAACCGTCGTAACCGTCGAGTTTGAGGGTTTTCACGTCGTCGTGCAGGTACAGAATCTTGTTCAGCACCTTGGTGGCGTTGGCGGAAACACTCCAACGGAGATCCTTCTGGTTGATAATGTTGGCGGTGAGGGAGAGTTCAACACCCTGGTTGCGCATGTCACCTACGTTGTCGTAGTAACCGGTGTAACCCAGGGAAGGAGCCACGGTGAAATAGAAGAGCATATCCGTAGTAGTACGGTTGAAATACTCAATGTCACCTTCCAGGATTCCCTTGAACAGGGTGAATTCCGTACCGATGTTGAAGTTGCTGTTGGTTTCCCAGGTAATGTCTTCCTTACCCTTGGAGTCGAAGGAAACGGCAATCTCACCATCGGAAGGGATGATGTTATAGGTATCAGTGTACATGTAGTTACTGATATTGTCGTTACCCTGGGAACCATAGGAAGCCTTTACTTTGAGCATATCTACCCAAGGGGCCTTGAACCAGTTCTCCTTGGAGATAATCCAGGCGGCACCTACGGACCAGAAGTTACCCCAGCGGTGGCTAGGATGGAAGCGGGAAGAAGCATCACGACGGAAGGAGCCGCTCACGAAGACGCGGTTGTCCAGATCGTACTGGGCGCGGAGGAAGTAACCCTCATTGTTATACTCGGTGGTATAGGAAGTGGCGCTCTGGTTATCCACAACGGCACCATCCAGTTCGTGGTTCTTCTGAGGGGAGAACATCTTCTTCTTGGAAGCACCCGTATAAGCGTACTTGGAATCATACCACTCGTGACCCAGCATGACGTTCACGTTGTGCTTGTCGAAGCTCTGGGTGTAGTTGAGCAGTTGCTGGAAGTTCAGGTTCGTGGAACGGCTGTGGCCCTTGGAAACGCTACCACCGGAGGAAACGAACTGACCATAGTAAGGGTTGTTCACAGAGGTACTGCGGGTTTCGTCCAAAGACATGCTCGCGTTGACGGTGAACTTGAAATATTTCAGGAAGTTAATATCGGCCGATCCGTTGGCAGTGAAGGCATTACCCTCGCTGTTACGGGTGTTCAGCCTGGCGGCCTGAAGACCGTTGGCGTTGGTGATGAAAGGACGGGTAAGACCGGCGTTCATTTCGCCGTCACCGTAGTCCATCATGAGGAAGCCGTTGTCATCAATTATCTTGTTACCCTCTCCGTCACGCACATACAGCGGATAGATAGGAGCAATCTGGGAAGTGAAGGCCCAGATGTTGGACGTACTGTTGGAAGAACCGTCGTCCGACAGGGAATTGTAATCGAAGTTGGTATAGGACATGTTGCCGGAGAAGCGGATCCAAGGCTTGGCCTGGTAATCGGCCCTCAGGCGGGCGGTCAGACGCTTCATATCGGAATTCTCCGTAATACCAGCGTTCTTCAAGTAACCGACAGATGCGAAGATATTGGACTTGTCTCCACCACCGGAAACACTCAGGTTGTATTCCTGACGGAGGGAATTGCGATAAGCTTCGTTCTCCCAGTTATCGGGGGTAATGAGGTAATCCTCACCATTGAAAGTCATCACATTGCCAAGAGTGGCATTGGGATTGATCTTACCGTTGGAGCCAATGAAGCGCTCTCCGGCAGGAACCTTGTAAATCTGGTATCCCAGACCGCCGTTGGCAGCGGGACCGGTGATAGTGGAATTGGCGCGGGACCAGGCCGTAGCGGGATTGGCACCGTCCTTAATTATATAAGAGTCATACAGGGCCTTGTAATGGGTTTCATAATACATGGCCGGGTCTGTCATGGTCTCATAGTTCTGGAGGGCCTTGGTGTTCAAACCCCATTTGGCATCCAGGGTAATGACGGCGTCACGCTCGCGGGAACGCTTGGTGGTGATGATGATAACACCATTGGCACCACGGGCACCGTACAGGGCGTTGGAGGCGGCGTCCTTCAGGACGGTCATAGACTCCACGTCTGCAGGGTTAATGTTGTTGATGTCTCCGTCATACGGCATACCGTCCACAATGTACAGGGGAGCGTTACCTGCATTGATGGAACTGAAACCACGGATACGGATGGACGGAGTGCTGCCGGGAGCACCGCTGGAAGCGGTTGTCTGAACACCGGCTACCTTACCGGTAAGAGCCGAGGTAACGGCACTCACCTGGGAGCGGCTCAGATCTTCGGCGTTCACCACCTTGGCGGAACCGGTAAAGGATTCCTTGGTAGCAGTACCGAAGGCCACCACGATGGTCTCGTCCAGCATTTGGGTGTCTTCTGCGAGAATGATGTTCAGGGTTGTCTTTCCACCGACGGAAACCTCCTGGGACTGATAACCCATGCAATTCACCTCCAGGACACCGTTGGCGGGAACACTCAGAGTGAACGCGCCGTTGATGTCTGTCATGGTATAGACGGTCTTGTTGCTCTGGAGCACCAGGGATGCTCCCACAATTCCTTCACCGGCTTCGTCTTTCACGGTACCCTTCACAGTGATGTTCTGTGCGAGGGCCGTTGCCGACAATGCCAGCAGTACCATGGCTGCGAAAAAAATGCGGATTTTTTTCATAAGCATTAGAACTAGTTAAACATAAATATTGATACAAAATGTAAATTCTGCATCGGATACACTACAAATATCCCCATAAATAAAGATATAAGGCCACAAAGATTGGAAAACAATTTCAATTTTGCAAATGCCCTTACCGTTAATTTACTGCTACTAATTAACGATTTTTATTCCAAATACCTGAATTAATAGGCTTAAAACGGATAATTGGTTATGATTTAAATCAAAGTATCAGTATTTTTAATAATTTTTAATTTATGTGAAAATATTCAAAATTAGGGTTTTTTCCCTATAATGAGACATTAAAAATACCGGCGACCTGTTGGAAAGGCCGCCGGTACTTACAAATTTAAACTTGCTTACTCGCTGAAACGGGCCTTCAGATATTCTCTGTTAAGTCGGGCAATGTGGTCGATGGTTACGTGCTTGGGACATTCCATCTCGCAGGCGCGGGTGTTGGTACAGTTACCAAATCCCAGTTCGTCCATCTTGGCCACCATGGCACGGGCGCGGCGTGCAGCTTCCGGTTTACCCTGCGGCAGCAGGGCCAGGGAACTTACACGGGCAGCCACAAACAGCATGGCCGATCCATTCTTACAAGTAGCTACACAGGCACCGCAACCTACGCAAGCCGCTGCATCCATGGACAGTTCAGCGTCGTCGTGCGGAATAAGGATGGCATTGCCGTCCTGGGCGCTACCGGCACGCACAGTGATAAAACCGCCGGCCTGCATAATCTTATCGAAGGCAGAACGGTCCACCATCAGGTCTTTGATCACCGGGAAAGCGCCGCTGCGCCAAGGCTCCACGGTAATGGTGGCGCCGGGTTTGAAATGACGCATGAACAGTTGGCAGGTGGTCACCTGGTCGTCCGGGCCGTGGGCGCGGCCGTCCACATACAGGGAGCAGGCACCGCAGATACCCTCGCGGCAGTCGTGGTCGAAGGCGATGGGTTCGATACCCTTGCGAATCAGTTGGTCATTGAGGATATCCAGCATTTCGAGGAACGATGCATCTTCCTCCACATCCGTAACGTGGTAGGTCTCGAAATGGCCTTTTGCTTTGGCGTTCTTCTGACGCCATACTTTCACATTATATTCCATAATCGGGATTAGTCTTTATAGTTACGGGTTACAATCTTGATGTTCTCATACTTGAGTTCTTCCTTGTGGAGTTCGGGTTCCTTACCTTCACCCTTGTATTCCCAGGCGGCCACATACATGAAGTTTTCGTCATCACGCTTGGTCTCGCCTTCCTCGGTCTGCATCTCCTCTCGGAAATGGCCGCCGCAGGATTCCCTGCGGTTGAGGGCGTCGCGGGCCATCAGTTCTCCAATGTCGAAGAAGTCTACCAGACGCAGGGCTTTCTCCAGTTCCTGGTTAAATTCCTCGTTGGTTCCGGGAACACGGACGTTCTTCCAGAATTCCTCGCGGAGTTTTCCAATTTCCACGATGGCTTTCTTCAGGCCGGCCTCGTTGCGGGCCATACCCACATACTCCCACATGATGTGACCCAGTTTCTTATGGATGCTGTCCACGGTTTCCGTGCCCTTCACGGCAAACAGCTTGGCGATGCGCTCCTTCACGGCTTTTTCGGCCTCTTCGAATTCGGGAGCGTTGGTGTCCGTCTTGGGCTCGGAGAATTTGTGGGAAAGATAATTGCCGATGGTATAGGGCAGGATGAAATAACCGTCGGCCAAACCCTGCATCAGGGCCGATGCACCCAGGCGGTTGCCGCCGTGGTCAGAGAAGTTGGCTTCTCCGATGGCGTACAGGCCGGGGATGGTGGTCTGGAGGTCATAGTCTACCCACAGGCCGCCCATGGTGTAGTGGATGGCGGGATAAATCATCATGGGTTCTTCCCAGGGAGAAGTGGAAGTAATCTTCTCGTACATCTGGAACAGGTTGCCGTAACGTTCCTCCACGCGCTGGTGGCCCAGGCGCTTGATGGCATCGGCAAAATCCAGGAATACGGCCAGGCCGGTTTCGTTTACGCCGAAGCCTGCGTCGCAGCGCTCCTTGGCGGCACGGGATGCCACGTCACGGGGAACCAGGTTACCGAAGGCCGGATAACGGCGCTCCAGATAGTAATCCCTGTCTTCTTCGGGAATCTGGGAAGGTTTGATTTCGTGCTTGCGCAGTTTCATCACATCTTCCTTCTTCTTGGGAACCCAGATACGTCCGTCGTTACGCAGGGACTCGGACATCAGGGTAAGCTTGCACTGCTGGTCACCGTGCACGGGAATGCAGGTGGGGTGGATCTGAGCGAAGCAGGGGTTGGCGAAGAAAGCGCCCTTGCGGTATGCCTGCATGGCGGCCGATCCGTTGGAATTCATGGCGTTGGTGGAGAGGAAATAGGTATTTCCGTAACCGCCGGTAGCCAGGACCACGGCGTGGGCGCCGAAGCGCTCGATTTCACCGGTTACCAGGTTACGGGCAATGATACCCTTGGCCTCACCGTTGATAATGACCAGATCCAGCATCTCATGACGCGGGTAACTCTTTACGGTACCGGCGGCAATTTCCTTGTTCAGGGATGCATAGGCACCCAGCAGCAGCTGCTGACCGGTTTGTCCGCGGGCATAGAAAGTACGGCTCCCCTGTACACCGCCGAAGGAACGGTTGGCCAGGTAACCGCCATATTCACGGGCGAAGGGAACACCCTGTGCCACGCACTGGTCGATGATGGCGGCACTCACTTCGGCCAGACGGTATACGTTGGCCTCGCGGGAACGGTAGTCACCACCTTTCACCGTGTCAAAGAACAGACGGGAAACGGAGTCATTGTCGTTCTGGTAGTTCTTGGCAGCGTTGATACCACCCTGGGCGGCGATGGAGTGCGCCCGGCGGGGAGAATCGCTGATGCAGAAAATCTTGACGTTGTAGCCCATCTCACCAAGGGATGCAGCTGCAGATGCACCGCCAAGACCGGTACCTACCACAATAATTTCCAGTTTCCTTTTGTTGTTGGGAGAAACCACCCGGATGGACGATTTACGCTTGGACCATTTGTCCTTCAGCGGTCCTTCCGGAACATTAGAAATCAATTTAGGATCTGCCATATAAATAATAATTGGTATATTTCACTTTGCAAGTATAAGCATTTTTCCGGAATAAATTGTGATTTTTTCGCTAAAACAGCGACCCACTTTCGTCCGGAGTGTATTTTCGCTGGTTCAGGTAGGCCTCCATTCCCAAATGCGCATAGGCGAGGTCGGTGGCTACGCGGCCGCGCTGGGTGCGGATGATGAAGCCTTCTTTGATAAGGAAAGGCTCGTAGACTTCCTCCAGGGTTCCGGCATCTTCACTCACGGAAGTGGCCAGCGTGCCGATTCCCACCGGTCCGCCCTTGAACGTAAGGATCAGGGTACGCAGGATCTTATTGTCGATGGCATCCAGCCCGCGTTTGTCTATCTTGAGCTTGTTCAAAGCGAAACGCGTTATTTCCAGATTGATACGTCCGTCTCCCAGCACCTGGGCAAAATCCCGCACGCGTTTTAGCAGCGCGTTGGCGATACGGGCCGTCCCGCGGCTGCGAAGGGCAATCTCAAAGGCGGCATCGTCATCAATCTCCAGTTGCAGGATATGGGCCGATCTCAGGACGATTCTCTTGAGGTCTTCCGTATCATAATACTCCAGCGCACAGTTGATGCCGAAGCGGTCCCTGAGGGGAGCCGTGAGCAGGCCGCTGCGCGTGGTGGCGCCCACCAGCGTGAAAGGATTCAGTGAAATGCGGACAGACCTGGCGCCGGGACCCTTGTCTATCATGATATCAATCACGTAATCCTCCATGGCCGAATAAAGATACTCCTCCACCTCCGGAGAAAGGCGGTGTATCTCGTCGATGAACAGCACATCTCCCGTTTCCAGGGAAGTGAGCAGGCCGGCCAGGTCTCCGGGTTTGTCCAGCACGGGACCCGAAGTCACTTTCATGTTCACCCCCATTTCGTTGGCGATGATATGGGCCAGGGTGGTCTTGCCCAGTCCGGGAGGACCATGGAAAAGGACATGGTCCAGGGCTTCCCCACGCAGTTTGGCGGCCTTGATATAGATATCCAGATTGGATACTATTTCTTTCTGGCCGGTGAATTCATCCAACCCCTGCGGGCGGATTATTCCTTCAAATTCACTATCTTTGCGGTCTATTGTATCGTGCGGATCGAAGTCGGACATACGTGGCTGGCTTTAAATTCAGATACAAATATAGTTTTTTATTTTTGTTTTTTATTGTTTTTGATGAGTCTGTTAAAATGTTAATAACTCTCATAAATACTTAAAAATCAATTAAATAAAAATAAAATAAAGTGTTGAAAACCTGTCTGTTCCGTGTGGATGGAATGTGAATGGAAAAACCGCCTCCGCCCAAGTTGAGTTATCAACAGGGTTACCAACAGGTTATCAACAGGGAAAATGAGGGAAATGTTAATAAGTGTAAATTCCTCTACGCTCCTGCAAAAGAAACTTCAAAATGGTGAAGAAGCTTTTTGCAGCGGGCTTTTTTTGTCTGCCCGCTGGGCTGTATTATCCCAGGTTGCCCGGGAAGGGACCCATCTGGTGATCCTCCCCACCCGGGAATCGGCCGAATACTGCAGCGCCGACTTATATAATATGGTAGAGGGAGACTGCGTCTTTTATCTTCCGGAGTCCGGCAAAAGCGTAGAGCGGAGCAATTATAAATCTTCCCTTGGTGTTCAGCGTACGGCCGCCGTTGGTAAGATTCTGAATAAGGCCGATACGGAAAAGCTCTTTGTAGTCACCTATCCGGAGGCACTGGAAGAAAAGATTCCTTCGGCCCGGAAACTCTCCGATGCCCTCATGACTATAAAGGTGGGTGAAGAGATTCCTTATGAGACTCTCCGTTCACGCCTTTTACAGGAAGGATTCGAGAAAGTGGATTTTGTGAACGCCCCGGGCCAGTTTGCCGTCCGTGGTGCAGTGATGGATATTTTCTCCTATTCCCTGGAAAAACCCTACCGCGTGAGTTTCTTCGGCAACGAGGTAGATAAAATCCATACCTTCGACTGTAATACCCAACTTTCCATCGACAAGGTGGATAAGGCCGATATCTATCCGGACATAGCCGCCAGGGAGGCCGATGGGGAAGAGGGAGAAAGTCTGATGGGACTGCTTTCTTCCGATACCACCGTCTGGCTGGATTCATCGGATATGTATAAGGAAAAGGAATTTTTCCGGGATGCCATGAAATTTAAACATGTGTTCCTGGATATTCCTCTTCAGCGGCAGGATGTTCCCTCCGTCAAATTCAACATTTCTCCGCAGCCGGTATTCAATAAGAGTTTCGAACTGCTCCTGTCCGATATCAGCACCAAGATAGATAATAATTATAAGGTATATATATTCGGGGAGAAGGAAAGCCAGCTGGAGCGCCTGCGTTCCATCATGCTTCAGGAAGAAAATGCCGCATTACCGGAATTTGTAAAGGGAAAGAATATCCATGCGGGTTTCGTGGACAATGAAAATAAGGTATGCTGGTATACCGACCACGAGATATTCGACCGTTTCCACCGCGTGCGCATGCGCCGTACGGTAGAAAAGTCCGAGCAACTTACCCTGAACGACCTCAGTGCCTTCAACCTGGGAGATTATGTGGTCCATATCGACCACGGCGTGGGAGTTTTCGGCGGCCTGGTCAAGATGAAAGACGACTTCGGCCGGGTCCATGAGGTGGTGAAGCTGATGTACCATGGGGGAGACGTGGTATTTGTTTCCGTCCATTCCCTGCATAAGATATCCCGTTTCCGTTCCAAGGAAGGAGAGGCGCCCCGTATCAATAAACTGGGTTCGAAAACCTGGAGCAACCTCAAATCGGCAGCCAAGTCCCGTGTAAAGGACATTGCCAAGGAACTCATCCAACTGTATGCCAAGCGGCGGGCATCCTCCGGATTTGCCTTTTCTCCCGATACTTATCTGCAGGAAGAACTGGAATCTTCCTTCATGTATGAGGATACGCCGGATCAGGAAAGGGCCACCAAGGCGGTGAAGGAAGATATGGAGGATAACTGCCCCATGGACCGGCTCATTTGCGGAGACGTGGGTTTCGGAAAGACGGAAGTGGCCATCCGGGCGGCTTTCAAGGCTGCCTGCGATTCCAAACAGGTAGCTGTTCTGGTTCCCACCACCATCCTTTCCCTGCAGCATTATGAAACGTTCAAGTCCCGACTTCAAAATCTTCCGTGCACGGTGGAATATGTGAGCCGGCTCCGCAGTGCCAAGCAGATTACGGATATCAAGAAAAGGCTGAAAGCCGGTTCCATCGACATCCTCATCGGCACACATAAAATCCTTGGTAACGGCTTCGAATTCAAGGATCTGGGTCTGCTGATCATCGATGAGGAACAGAAATTCGGCGTATCGGCCAAGGAAAAACTGCGCCAGTTCAAGCATACGGTGGATACCCTTACCCTTACGGCCACCCCCATTCCCCGTACCCTTCAGTTTTCCCTGCTGGGCGCGCGGGACCTTTCCATCATCCAGACCCCGCCGCCCAACCGCATCCCCATCCAGACAGAAATCATCCTTTTCAACGAGGACGAAATCAAAAGTATCATCAATTATGAGCTGAACCGCGGCGGACAGGTATTCTTCTTACATAATAAGGTAGAGGAACTGCCGGCCATTGCCGATATCCTGCACCGCCTGGTGCCCGACATGAAAATCTGTGTGGCGCACGGACAAATGGAGTCCAAAAACCTGGAAGACCGCATGCTGGCTTTCATACGGGGCGATTACGACCTCCTGTTGTGCACCACCATCATCGAGAACGGCCTGGATATCCCTAATGCCAATACCATCATTGTCAATCAGGCCCAGAATATCGGCCTCAGTGACCTCCATCAGTTGCGGGGCCGCGTGGGCCGAAGCAACCGCAAGGCCTTCTGCTACTTGATTGTTCCGCCGCTCATTACCCTCTCCGACGACGCCCGCCGCCGGCTTCGCGCCATCGAGGAATTCAGTGATTTGGGAAGCGGTTTCAACATCGCCATGCAGGATCTGGATATCCGCGGTGCCGGTAACCTTCTGGGAGCCGAGCAAAGCGGCTTCATTTCGGATATGGGTTACGAAACCTATCAGAAAATCCTGTCAGAGGCCATGGAAGAACTGGGAGTGGAAACCGGTATCCAGCTGCGTCCGGGCGTAGAAAAGTACGTGGACGACTGCACCATCGAAACAGATAAACCGGCCCACATTCCCGATGATTACATAGATATCACCGCCGAAAAGATACGCATCTACAAGATCCTGGACGCCCAGACGGACGAAAAGGAAATCGACCGCGTAGGAGCGCAGATAGAGGACCGTTTCGGCCCGCTGCCGGAAGAAGTGAAGAACCTGCTGGCAGTAGTGAAGATCCGGAATCTGGGTACCAGGCTGGGCTTCGAGAAGATTATAGTGAAGAACGGTATGCAGATTATGTTCTTTGTGAGCAATCCCCTGTCGCCGTACTATCAGTCAAAGGTATTTGAAAAAGTATTCGGCCGGGTGAGCGACAATGGCCAGCTTTTCAAGTTCAACCAGGACGGAGGAAAGCTGAGAACCGTCTCCAGAGGGGTTGATTCGTTGGATAAGGCCCTGCAGATTTTGAAAAGACTGCAATAATTGTTACTTTTGCAGGCTATGTCCAACTTAGTGGTAGAAATAGGAAACACCGCGCTGAAGGCCGCCTGGTCAGAGAAGATGACCCTGGGCAAAACTTTCCGCTACCAGGGAGAGAAGTATACAGACTTCATCCTCTCCCTCACCCATCGGGAAAAGCCGGAGGTGATGGTGGTGTCTTCCGTGACTCCGCTCACGCAGGCCGAAATCACCCTCCTGGAAGGGGAGTGCAACCGGCTGCTGGTTTTGGACAGTGACCACAAGGAAGTGCTCATCGGCCACGGACTGCCGTCCTACCTGTCCTATGACAGGGCTGCGGCCATCCTGGCGGCCCGGTATCTTTTCCGCGGAAGGGGCTGCACCATCGTGGACTTCGGCACCACCTTGTCGGTAGACTTCACCGACAGTGAAGGCCTGTACCGCGGCGGTAACATATCCCTGGGTTTCCGTACCCGTTTCAAGGCTTTGAGCCGGTATTCCCGTTCCCTTCCCCTGGTGGATATTCCCGAAAATCCGGCCGAAACGGGGCTCTCGGAGGTAGCCTCCATCGAGAGCGGAGTGGTCTCAGGCATTAAATTTGAAATTGAGGGCTACCTGAATCTCCACCCGGAGAATATAGTTGTATTTACCGGAGGAGATGCAAATTATTTTGCAAAACGGATGAAAAGTTCCATCTTTGCAATTTGCAACTTGGTTTTGATGGGATTGGCTTTAATGGCTGACGAATATGTTCGCAAGAATGAAGAGAATTAGTTGGTTGGCGGCTTTACTGCTGTTGGTACCCGTCTGGGGCGCAAATGGGCAGACAGACGGTACCTATGGTGCATTTTCTCCCTATTCCGTTTTCGGAGTGGGTAACCTGCACCAGGGCGGTACTGCCTGGAACCGGGGGATGGGAGGCGTCGGTATCGCCGCCCGCAACAACCGGTATGTGAACATCATGAACCCGGCCTCGGTTACCGCCCGCGACTCCCTCTCCTTCATGTCGGACTTCGGCCTTAACGGCCGCATTGCCATTTTCCAGGAAGGAAGCAAGAAGGCGGTCAATACCGTATTCAACATCGACGATTTTGTAATTTCCTTCCCCATGTGGCGCCATACGGCCTTCATGGTGGGTATCCGTCCCGTGAGCGATGTGGGTTATCAGATTTCCTCTTCCCAAATCAATGTGGAAACCGGCAAACAGACGTTCGTTTCGGCCGGTAACGGTGGAATCTACCAGGTTTTCGCCGCTGCGGGCGCAACGCTGTGGAACCGTCTTTCCCTGGGTGCACAGTTCAATTATAACTTCGGCAATATCAACAAAAAGGCGTCTCTCACCTATTCCGACGCCTCTTACCGTTCGTCCAACTCCGGAGACTCCCTCCAAGTGCACAGCATCAGCGCCAAATTCGGCCTCCAGTATGAGCAGCCGCTGGGAAAAGGCTCTTCCCTTACGTTCGGTGCCACATACCAGCTGTCTTCCAAACTCAACGGCTACAGTATCCATTACCGGGAACTGGGCAGTTATGACCGCACCCGCTCATCGGCCACGCTGGATGAAAAAAGCCTCAAGATGGGAGACGAACTGGGTCTGGGTATCGCCTATAAGTACGGAGACCGTTTCTTCGTAGAATTTGATTATACCCGCACCAACTGGAGCAGCAGCGGACTGGACCAGGTGTCCGGTTTCTCCAATGTGGGAACTTCGGTCTTCGCCCCTTCCGTGGGCCAGCGTTTCGGCCTGGGCATGGAATTCACGCCCAACCGTTCCGATATCCGCTATTTCCTGCGCCGCTGTACCTACCGGGCCGGCGCCTATTATGACCAGTCTTATTATACGGTAGACGGTGCGCACGTGAATGCAGTAGGGGTAACCCTGGGAATGACACTGCCTATCTTCCGTTGGTACAATGGTTTATCCCTGGGCGTGGACTTCGGCCGCCGCGGCCTTGCCTCCAGCCAGGTAAAGGAAAATTACTTTGGTTTCAATGTAGGAATCAACGTGTTTGACATCTGGTTCCAGAAACGTCCTTACGAATAGTGGTACAAAAATTGAAAAAGTAAAATTTAAAAATACTGATGTTATGAAAAAACTTTTCCTCATTCTCTTCGCGGCCATGGCCGTTTTCGCCTCGCAGAAGGTCTCTGCACAGGGAAAATATGGCGCAGACAGTGCAGAATGCATCAAGTACCTCTCCTATTATCAGGAGTATTACAAGCAGAAGAACTATGATTCCGCACTGCCCAACTGGCGCAAGGCCTATGCCCTGTGCCCGGCAACTGCATCCCAGAATATGTTCGTGCACGGTACCACGCTCATGACCCGTCTGTACAACCAGACCAAGGACGCTGCCCACCGCAACGCCATCGTGGACACCATCCTCACCCTTCAGGACCAGCGTATGGCCACCTATCCCAAGAACAGGGTCAGCATCCTGAACAACAAGGGACAGTACATGATCAATTATCGCGGTTCCGATGCACAGTACATCTACAGCAACCTGTCTCCCATCGTGGACGAACTGGGTTCCAAGAGCAACGGTTCCCTGCTGGTGAACCTGCTCCAGGCTTCCATCGCCCTCTATCGTGAGAACCAGCTCAGCGCCGACGATGTCATCGGCCTGTACGACAAGGCTACCGCTTACATCGAGGAGGCTTCTTCCAAGAATCCCGCCGAGGAAGAGGATAACCTGAAGGTGAAGGCTACCATCGAGTCCATCTTCGCCGACAGCAAGGTGGCTTCCTGCGAGAACCTGATTGCCATCTTCGGCCCCCGCTACGAGGCCGATCCCAACAACCTGGCCCTTGTTTCCAACATCGTGAAGCTCATGAACAGCGCCGATGACTGCGCTTCCAACGACCTGTACCTGAAGGCTGTTACCTCCATGTACACCCTGGATCCTTCCTACCGCAGCGCCTATGCCCTGTATCGTCTGAACTCTGCCCGCGACAATGTGGCCGATGCCGCCAACTACCTGCAGCAGGCTATTGATTCCGAGGAATCCGACGAAGCCACCGATGCCCAGTACTACTACGAAATGGCTGCCTTCTGCTACAAGAACAATATGCGCGGCAAGGCTTCCGAGGCTGCCCGTAAGGCTATTGAAATGGATCATGGTTATGCCGGTAAGGCCTATCTGATCATGGGTAACCTCTGGGCTTCCGCCACCTGCGGAGACACCGTGGACAAGTGGGCCCGCTACTGGGCCGCTACGGACTACTACCAGAAAGCCCGCAACGCCGATCCTACCGTTGCCGATGAAGCACAGTCCAGCATCAACAGCGTGAGCCGTTACTTCCCGGAGGCTTCCGAGGCCTTCATGTACGACCTCACCAAGGGCCAGAGCTACACTGTCTCCTGCGGCGGATTGTCTGCAACCACCACCGTACGCGTACAGTAAGTGAAGCAATGCAAAATACTTTTGACGATGGCAAGCGCCCTGGCGCTTGCTTTCGTCGTTTATTCCTGTAAATCCAACCTGTCCGAAGCCGATAAACTGGACCTGGAGGTGACGCCCCTGCAGACGGTGGACAGCATGTTCTACGTACAAACAGAGAACGGCCGCCTGAAAATGCGCGTAGAATCTCCCAGGATGGAGGTTTATGAACACGACACCATTTCCTATGACCTTTTCCCGTCCGGTATGCACGTATATGCCTACGCCGAAGACGGAACCCTGGAAACGACCGTTGTAGCCCGCCAGGCGCGTCACGACAAATACAAGGGCCGCCAAAAAGGGGATGAACTGTGGTCCCTTTTTGGAAAGGTGGTGGTGCGCAACATCCTCCGGCACCAGACCATGGAGACGGATACCCTGTACTGGGACAGCAAAGCCAAGGAAATCTGGACCGACTGCTACATCAGGCTGTCTTCTCCGGACGGATTCATGCAGGGAATCGGCATGCGCTCCGACGAAATGGCGCGCAACGCCATCCTCAAACACCCCTTTGACAACGAGTTCTTCATCGGCACCGACAGTACCCAGGTTGTCATAGACTCTATCAATTTTATAGGGCCCCTGTTAAAAAAATAGTGATTGTTTGGAAGAAAATTAGTATTTTTGCATCCCTTAAGCGAAAAATTAAAAAAATTACAATAAAATGGCAGCTCTCGAGACCATCAGAACTAAATTCGGCATTGGTGCATCGCTCATCATTGCCTTCGGTCTGTTACTCTTCCTTGTGAACCCGTCCGACATCATCCAGACCTTCCAGTCTGCTTCCACCAAGTACGATGTCGGCAATATCAACGGCAAACGCATCACCTATCAGGACTTCGACCAGGAGGTCAAGGAGTTCTCCGAAGTGCGCGAAATGCTCACCGGCACCTCCGCTTCCAGCGAAGAGGCCCAGCGTCAGACCCGTGAGGCGGCCTGGCAGAACCTGGTGGACGAATACCTGATGATTCCCACCTATGAAAAGGCCGGTATCCGCGTGGGCCAGCAGGAACAGACAGACCTGTTCATCGGAGAGAACCCCTCCCCGGTGCTTGTTTCCATGGGTATTTTCAATGACAAAGACGGCAATTATTCCACTTCTGCCGTGCGCGATTTCCTGGAGAATGTGACAGCCGACGAAAGCGGCCGCGGCATCCTGCTGCGCAACTACCTGCAGAACATCGTCCGTTCCAACCGCTACAACGAGAAGTACAACGCCCTGTTCGTAAACAGCGCTTATGTAACTTCCCTGGAGCAGAAGTGCGCCATCGAGGAAAACAACACCACGGCCGAAGTCAGCTTCGTCATGGTGCCCAACACTTACTTCCCGCAGGATTCCTCCATCGTCGTCTCTTCTTCCGAAATCAAGAAGTTCTACAACGCCCATAAGGACAACTTCCAGCAGAAAGCTACCCGCGACATCGAATATGTGGTGTATGAAGTAAAGCCTTCCGCCGCCGATATCGCCGCCCAGAACGAGGAATTCGTCGCCCTGTACGACGAATTTGCCACTGCCGACAATGTGCGTGCCTTCCTGCAGCGCAACAGCGACCGCCAGTGGAGCGATTCCTGGTACAAGGAAGGTGAGCTCCGCAGCGTTAACCGCGACGTGGATGCCTTCGTTGCCGCCAATAAGGAAGGTGTTTCCCCCGTTTACCAGAACGGTGAGACTTTCTATGCCGCCCGTATCATGGAAACCGCCAACATTCCGGATTCCGTGTATGTGCGCCATATGATGTTCCAGGGCACCGACGCCCGTCACACCGCCGACAGCCTCCTGGCTGTGCTGGGTAAGAGGGGCAGCAACTTCTCGGCCCTGGCCACCCTCTATTCCGCCGACAAAGGCAACGCCGCCGACGGAGAGCAGGGAAATATCGGCTGGATGACCCAGAATATGATGATTCCCGGCTTCGAGTCTGTCCTCACCGCCAAGGTGGGCAAGCCTTATGTGATCACCACCCAGTACGGTACCCATATCGTGGAGGTGACCAAGGCCACCAAGGCCCTGCCCAAGAAGAAAGTGGCTGTCTTCGAGAAGGCCACCCTTCCCAGCAAGGAAACCTACGCCGCCACCTACAACAAGGCCAATGTCCTGGCCGTTCGCGCCGACGGCAAGTATGCCAACTACAAGGCTGCCTGCGACTCCACCGGTACCTACTCCCGCTCCCTCACCATCAACGAGGGTACGGACAGCTATGGTTCCATCGGCCACGCCAAGGAAGTGACCCGCTGGGCCTTCGACCACAAGCCCGGCAAGGCTTCCGGTATCATCACCGTGGACAACAACTACTTCTTCATCGTGGCTGTGAAAGGTGCCCACAAAGAGGGTTACGCCAGCGTAGAGGAAGTCTCCGACAACATCAAGAACCAGCTTTACCGTGAGAAGTATATCGCCGCCCAGAAGGAGCGCGTAGCTGCTCAGGTAGAGGGTCTCACCAGCATGGATGCCGTGGCCGAAAAACTCGGCAACACCGTTTCCAACCTGTCCGACGTCACCTTCTCCACCAATTCCGCTCCCTCCACCGAGCCCGCTTTCGTGGGTGCCGTGGCCGGCGCCAAGGAGAATGTGGTTAGCGGCCCCGTGGGTGGTGTCATGGGCACTTATGTGTTCCAGGTGAATGGCCGCGAAACGGGTTCCTACTATACGGAGGACGATGCAAAGGCCTATCAGAGCCGCATCGAGAACTACCACACCCAGATGCTCATGACCATCCTTACGGACAAGAGCGTCAAGGACAACCGTGCCCGTTTCTATTAATAGATAAGCCTTATGTCGCTTAAATGTGGTATAGTAGGCTTGCCCAACGTGGGCAAGTCTACTTTATTTAATTGCATCAGTTCCGGGAAGGCGCAGAGCGCCAACTTCCCTTTCTGTACCATCGACCCCAACGTGGGTTCCACCAATGTGCCGGACAAACGGCTGGAGGTACTCACGGAGATTTGCCAGCCCAAGCGCACCATCCCCGCCACCGTGGAGATCGTGGACATCGCCGGCCTGGTAAAGGGAGCTTCCAAGGGAGAAGGCCTGGGCAACCAGTTCCTGGCCAACATCCGTGAGACGGATGCCATCCTGCATGTGCTGCGCTGCTTCGACGACGGCAATATCGTGCATGTAGACGGCTCGGTAGACCCTGTCCGGGACAAGGAAGTGGTGGACACCGAACTCCAGATCAAGGACCTGGAGACCGTGGAGAACCGCATCAAGAAGGTGGAGAAGATGGCTACCACCGGCGGAGACAAAGAGGCCAAGAAGCTGCTGGTCCTTCTGCAGCGCTATCGTGAAGCCCTGCTGCAGGGCCGCAATTGCCGCAGCGTGGCCCTGGAGAATGCCGAAGAGGAGCAGATGGCCAAGGACCTCTACCTCCTTACCAATAAGCGCGTGATGTACGTGTGCAACGTGGACGAAGCATCGGCCGCCACGGGCAACGCCTATGTGGATGCCGTGCGCGCCGCCGTGGCCGGTGAGGATGCGGAGATCCTGGTTATCGCCGCCAAGACCGAGGCCGAAATCGCCGAGATCGAGGACTACGATGACCGCCAGATGTTCCTGGAAGAGATGGGCTTGTCGGAATCCGGCGTCGTGCGTCTGATCCAATCGGCCTACAAACTCCTGGGCCTGCGCACCTTCTTCACCGCCGGTGCCGATGAATGCCGCGCCTGGACCATCGTGGCGGGGGATAAGGCTCCCCGCGCCGCCGGCGTCATCCACACGGACTTCGAACGCGGTTTCATCCGTGCCGAGGTCATCAAGTACGAAGACTTCGTGCAGTACAAGACCGAAGCCGCCGTCCGCGCCGCCGGCAAGATGGGCATCGAAGGCAAAGACTACATTGTGCAGGACGGTGACATTATGCATTTCCTCTTCAACGTGTAGCGAACAAAGCTTAATTAGCTAATAATCAACTGTTTAATTATTTTTCTTGATACCAAACGGTATCAAGAAATTTTATTATATACCTGGTTACCAACAGTTTACGGCCTGTTCGCTCAAATAGCCCTTTCCCGGAATAGCTACCTTTGTGGCATGAGAACGTTGTTTTTATGCCTTTTTTTGGCGTTCAACCCGCCTTCCGACAGTTTGAAGGTGATGTTCTGGAATCTGGAGAACTATTTTGACTGGCGGAATGACTCTACCAGCGTTTCTGACGCGGAGTTTTCTGGGCGGGGTGCCAGAAGATGGACCCGCAAGCGCTTCTACACCAAGACCCAGGCTATCGCCAAGACCATCCTGTGGGCCGGGACGCCGGACGTGATAGGGGTAGCCGAAGTGGAGAATGCCTTTGTGCTGCGCCGATTGCTGGACGCTACGGCGTTGAGGAAGCTGGACTACAAGATAGTGCACTTTGATTCTCCGGACCCCCGGGGAATCGATGTGGCGTTGTTATACCGCAGTTCCCGGCTGGAGCTGACGGAGGCCAGGCCCTGCCACCTATATAATGAAGATGGCACCGTCATGGCTACGCGGGACATCCTGCTGGCGCAATTCCGTACCCCCGAGGGGGCCGATATCGCCTTCCTGGTGAACCATCACCCTTCCAAGTATGGCGGCGCGGCGGTGTCGGGCCCCCGTCGGCGCCGGGCGATCCTTCGCCTGAAGGAGCTGGCCGATTCCCTCCTATCGGCCGGTACAACCCGCATCCTGGCGATGGGCGATATGAACGATACCCCGGACAACCCCGATTATCAGCTCCTGGATCCTCCTCTGGTGAATCTGGCGGAACCGCTTCATCGGCAGGGGGAGGGCACCATTAAGTACGACGGTGCCTGGGAGCTGATCGACCAATTTTTTGTTACTCCATCGGCCCGTCCAGGCCCCATGCACATCCTGCGAGTTCCCTTCCTCACCACCAAAGACCCGGCACATACCGGCACCAAACCCCTGCGAACTTACTCCGGCCCCCGCTATCTGGGGGGAGTCTCGGACCATTGCCCCATCATGGTTACGATTTTTTTACTATCTTTGTAAGACTATGACCGATAACCAATAACACAGGATATGAAAACCAAGATTCAGGAAAAATTCAAGAGCCTTTTCGGTAAGGAAGGAACCCTTTACATGTCGTCCGGCCGCATCAATCTCATCGGCGAACATACGGATTATAACGGTGGTTATGTATTCCCCGGCGCCATCAATTTTGGCATCATGGCGGCCATCGAGCCCAACGGGACAGACAAAGTAAGGGTCTATTCCATCGATTTTGACGAGCTGGTGGAGTTTGGCCTCAAGGAAGAGGACAAGCCTGCCCAGTCCTGGGCCTGTTATGTGTTTGGCGTGTGCCGGGAAACCCTCAAGCGCGGGGGAAAAGTACAGGGCTTTGACGCCGTGTTTGCCGGAGACGTGCCGCTGGGCGCGGGCCTCAGCTCTTCCGCAGCCCTGGAAAGCGTATTTGCCTTTGCCGTCAATGAAATCAACCACAATGGCATAGAGAAGTTTGAACTGGCTAAGATCGGCCAGAGCACGGAACACAATTATTGCGGTGTCAAGTGCGGCATCATGGACCAGTTCGCCTCTATCTTCGGCAAGGAAGGCTCCCTGATCCGCCTCAACTGCAAAACCGGGGAATACAAATACTTCCCCTTCAACCCCGTGGGCTACAAGCTGGTGCTCATCGATTCCTGCGTGAAGCACGAATTGGCTTCCAGCGCCTATAACAAACGCCGGGAATCCTGCGAGAAAGCCGCCGCCGCTATCCGGAAACTCCATCCGGAGGTGGACTTCCTCTCCGACGCCAAGCGCGTGTGGCTGGACGAAGTGAGGGACCAGATCAGCGGAGAAGACTTCCTCCGGGCCGAATATGTGATTGGCGAGGTGCAGCGCGTGCTGGACGTGTGCGACGCCCTGGAGCGTGCCGATTATGAGACCGTGGGAGAGATGATGTACCAGACCCACTTCGGCCTGTCCCGCCTGTACGAGGTATCCTGCGAAGAACTGGACTGGCTGAACAAACTGGCCCGCAAGATGGATGTGACCGGTTCCCGCGTGATGGGCGGCGGCTTCGGCGGCTGCACCATCAACCTGGTGAAGGAAGAACTGTACGACGCCTTTATCGGCGCGGCCAAAAAGGGCTTCGAGGAGAAGTTCGGCCACGCTCCCAAGGTATACGACGTAGTGATTAGCGATGGCGCCCGCAAACTGTAATCACTGCCATAAGCCGACGGAAATAGACGTCCGTCCCAGCATCAACGTCGCCCAAGACCCGGACCTCAAAGCCCGGGTCAAGGACGGCTCGCTCTTTGTCTGGGAATGTCCCTACTGCGGCCACCGCAACCTGGCCCTGTACCAGACCTTGTACCACGATCCGGATACAAAGTTGATGGTGTGGCTACTGCCCGGCGATGCACAGCCTCCGCAGCAGGTGGCCGATGCCGTGAAGGACCTGGACGGCTATACCCTGCGCCTGGTGCGGGAAGTGGGAGACCTGATAGAGAAGGTGAACCTGCACGACGCCGGCCTGGAAGATACCGTCCTGGAGATGTGCAAATGGGTGACCCGTAGGGAGTTAGCCCAAAAGAACCCCGGAGCCATGGACGCAAAACTGCGTTTCCTGCGTACGGAAGGGGCCGACAACGAACTGGTGATGGCCTTTCCCCTGAACGGCCAGATGCAGATGGTGAATATCGGTTTCAATGTGTACGAGGACGCGCGCGGCATCTTGCAGCGCAACCCGGCCGTAAAAGCGCCTGCCGGGTTCGCCCAAATCGATGCCGACTGGATAGAGCAGTTCTTCCGTTAGAGCAAATATTCCAGAACCATTTCCGGTGTTGCATCCTTTAGCAGCACCGTTTTATTTTGGTCCAGCAGATACAGGGACGGTACGGCGCGCACATTATAGATAAGGTCTCCGCGGATGGCAAAGGAAGGGTCGTATCCGTTGATCCATTGGGGCGGATAACTGGCCATGCGCTCCTTCCAGAGGTCGATTTCCTCGTCGATATAGATATCCACCACCTTCAGTTTTCCGCCGGCAATCTGGGCCGATATCTCCGGATAACTCTCCATCTGTTCCAGCAGCTCCTTGCAGGCGTGGCAGTCCGGGTTGCCGAAGATGAGCAGCGTGATCGGGGCCTTGATCCCATATAGCGTGCGCCGTTTGCCGGCCGTGTCCACAAAGACGAAATCGGCCGCCGGCGTTCCCGTACGGTTGAGGGCGCACATCCGGGCGTCCCAGGCATATCCTGCGCGGAAGTCCTCCTGGATGAGGGCCGATGAAGCCAGCCGGCTCACGAAGGGCAGGTAAAGGTCTTCGCTGCGGAGGGGGGAGTTGGGGTCATAAAAATACCGGGAGGCCAGTGCAACGGTTTCGGGGAACACGTTCCCGGAGGGCTTGGCCCGCTGGAAAGCGTCCAGCCGGTCATAGAACATTTCCATGGCCCGCATGCCGTCTTTGAGCGGCATCTGTTCCAGGATGGAGGCGAACAGGCCCATCTGCTGCTCCATTTTTTCGGCCGGAACACCGTTGACGGTGACGGAATCACAGAAATACAGACTGTCGGCAGCCGTGAACCGATCCCAGAAATGTTGTCCCAGCCACACCAAACGCTCGGCCGGTTCTGTAATCATCATGGGAACCTCTGCCATGGGGAAGTCCCGGGTGGCGGGCGCCGGGGCCGATGTCTTTTTGGGGCCGCAGGAAAGCAGCGCAAGCAGGCTGCCGGCCAGAATAATGAAGTTTCCTCTTTTCATGGTACACAAAGTTAGGCAAAAAACCTTAAATTTGTGGAAATGCTGCTACAAATGCGAAAAAGTATCCTGACCCTATGCCTGCTGACGGCCTGCCTGTTCCCCGCCCGCGCCCAGTTTTACCTGAGCGGAGATGACCCCGGCCGCCTTCGCTGGAACAGTATAGAAACACCTCATTATCAGCTGATTTATCCGGTAGGGGCCGATTCCCTGGCCCGCGATTACGGCCGCGCCCTGGAGAATTTCCGCATCCAGTTGGGCCGCAGTCTGGGAGACATGACGCCCGGTGAGGGCCAGCGCCGGAAAATGCCGGTCATCCTACATACCTACCACACCGTTTCCAACGGCTCCGTGGGCTGGGCGCCCAGCCGCTACGACCTTTACACCAAGCCGGAGGTCTATGGCGGGGAAGCGGTTCCCTGGATGTTGCAGCTGGCCGGCCACGAACCCCGCCACCAGGCTCAGTTGCAGTTTGGTAAGCGCGGTATCCTCCCCTGGTTCACCGGAGAAATCTGGACCCCCATCTACTGGCAACTATACATTGGCCAGTCCCAGGGAGAGGGAGATGCCGTGGTGGCCGAAACCGCCCTCCTGGGCGGCTCCCGTGCCCGTACGGCCGATTTCCTGAACTTCTACCGCGTGGCCCTGGACCAGGAGGATTACCGCAGCTGGGAGAAGTGGCGTTACGGATCCTTCAAGCATTATACGCCGGACCATTACGCCCTGGGCTATGTGACCCTGGGCGGTGCCCGTACCTTATATGACGATCCCCTTCTGGTGCGGGAAGCCATCGATCTGGCCTGGAAAAAACCCTGGTATATCGCTCCTTTCAACACCCGGAAAGTCATCAGCCAACATGCCGGGAAACGTTTCAAACTGGCCTTCAAGGATATCCTGGAAAGCTTTAACCAGGATTGGCAGGCCGATGCCCTGGCCCGCGGCCCCTTCATGGAAGCCGAACCGGTGACCCCCGAAGCCTCCTACGCCATGCAGTACAGCAGTCCGGTATGGACCGAATACGGCATCTTCGCGCTGCGCAAAAGCTATCTTCGCCCCAAAGAACTGGTGCTCATCCGGGACGGAAAGGTGCAACGGCTGCGTTCCTTCGGTTCCAGCAGTTCCGTCATGGCCTATGACCCGGTGTGGAACCGCCTGTACTGGTCCGAAACCTATAACGACCCCCGCTGGAGCCTGGCCGGCACGTCGGCCCTGTGCTACTATGACCTGAATACCAACAAACGGCACACCCTCACCCGCGGAACCCGTTACTACAACCCTAAAAGCAGCCGGGACGGCTCCCGCCTGCTGGCCATCGAACTGACGGTGGAAGGGGCCTCCAACCTGGTGGTGGTAGATGCCGGCAGCGGCGTCACGCTGGAACGTCATCCCCTTCCTGAAGGCGTCCAGGGGTCGGAGCCCGTGTGGTATGGAGAGGAGGACATCTATGTCACCGGCGTTACTGCCGCGGGCATCGGCCTGTACCACCTGCTTCCCGGCGGCGGTTGGGAGACGGAACTGGATCCTTCGGCCCAGAAAGTGGTGAACGTCCGTTCCGGGGAAAACTGCCTGGAGTGGGTGAGCGACCGCAACGGCGTCAATGAGCTGTACCGTTATTATCCGGCCCAAAAGCGCCTGGAACAAATGACCAACTCCCGCTATGGCGGCAACGAATACACGGCCGGCGGCGAGTACCTGTATTTCACTTCCCAGACGCGCGAGGGGGTGCAACTGTTCCGCACCCCGCTGGAAGACCTCCAGCCCAGGGAAGTATCCTATGCCGATATCTACAGCTACCGTGTGGCCGACCTCATTACGGCCCAGGAAAAGGCGCTGGGAGAGCTGGAAGCTTCGGAGGTGCCCGTTCCCATGACCGCCCCCAAGCGTTATTCCAAGCTGGCACACCCCCTGCGGCTGCACTCCTGGCTGCCGCTGTACGTCAACTCCGACGCAGTGAAGGAAAACAGCATGGATTTCTCCTATGAGACGGCTTCCATCGGCCTCAGCGGCTACTTCCAGAATACCCTGGGTACTTTCTCCGGCATGCTGGGCTACGCTTTCCATCCGGACCCGGACCGGGAACATGCCTGGCGCAGCGCCCTGCACCTGAAGATGGCCTATACGGGCCTGTATCCCGTGATAGAGGCCAATGTGGATATCGGAGACATGGTTTCCCGCCTGTATACGGTACGGCAGATGGCCGATGGCGACAGGCTGAGTTATCAGGTGGCCGGCAGCCCACAGGCCGCGCCGGAAATATCGGCCTCCATCCGCACCTATATTCCCTGGTCTTTCTCCAGGGGAGGGCGGCTGTTCGGCATCACGCCCCAGCTGAAATACAGCATCAGCAACAGCATCTTTGCCCTTGATCCGGTCCTTTATTCCGTGCCCAATCGGCTGGAGGGACTGTCCGCCTATTATCGGCCCGCGTCCGGGAACTTGGACCTGCACGGTCCTCTTACCCAGCACGTCTCGGCGTCGGTCCGCGGTTACTTCATGGCGCCCCGGGCTCAGTCCCAGACCTATCCCCGATGGGGTATCGGCCTGGAAGGGGGTATCGGTTTCCGTCCCGGCCTCACCCGGTACTATGCCCCCAACCTGTACGGGTATGCCTACGGTTATGTTCCCGGCTTCACCCGCGCCCAGGGACTCAAGTGGACGTTCATCGGCCAGCGCAAGCTGAACGACTGCCTGATAGGGGACGCGTTGGTGAGCACCCTGCCCCGCGGGTTTGACGGCAACGCCCGTTCGACCGTGAACCAGCTATTTCCCTGGCAGTGGCGCGTGACGGCCGATTACGCCATCCCCATCTACGTGGGAGAAATCTCCGTTC
>Ga0265298_10001693_pt1 | contig 32386 bp, 12 predicted proteins | sample AusTroGonzalo_MG_3_FD_193486 | JGI IMG/M metagenome (GOLD analysis project Ga0265298, IMG submission 193486) | Bovine rumen microbial communities from tropical cattle in Woodstock, Queensland, Australia - Gonzalo_01 | ecosystem: Host-associated > Mammals > Digestive system > Stomach > Rumen ... | reverse complement strand
CCTTCCCATGGGAAGGTTATGGGTTCTTGATGTCATCCATCAACCAAGCCATTGGTCAACCATCCCCTACTCCCCATTGCAGAAGTAACCAAACCGAATCAGGTGCGTTTACTTCCGCAAACTACGGGGAGAAAAATTTTTTAATTTTTTTCAAATACCCCCTTGCGCGTTCCAGAACGATGTGGTAAAATACGGGTGTCTTTGAGCAAGGTAGAGGATTCGGACGTGTGTCCGGGCCTGTGGTTAACGGACCAAGGGCATAACGAAAGTTGACTCGACCGAGCAAGGAGACAACAAGTTAACCACTCCAAGTGAACTTGAGTGAATGTAGCCGGGTGGCTACGGGAACGAGAGGAAACGAGGAGGCGGGGGAAGGGTCTAACAAGCCCGACTCCAAAAAGAAAGAAGAAACAAAATGAAGAAACTGATCATGGCTGCTGCGGCGGTCGCCCTTGTGGGCGGTGTTTTCGCTGCGCCGGTTTACAGCTACAAGGCATCGGTCAAGTACACCGATCTGAAGAAGTTGAGCACCATTAAGTATGAAGGCCAGTCGTATACTGGTACCTTTTACATCAAGGTTCTCAAGACGGCATCGCTGACTGGCTACTTCGTTGCCGATCCGCATTGCCCGTGCGAACTGCCGGGACAGGCCAAGAATGGTATGCTTGTCATCGAGAACAAGAGTGCGAAGTCGGGCGTCAAGCTGTTGCCTGCCAACCTCTATGTTCAGATTTGCCGGACTGCTGCGAACAAGTTCCTTGCTGAGGGTTATCTGTTTGCCGGAAAGGGTGGCATTGCTGCTGCCGCCGCGACGGCGCCCGACCAGGGTGTTAACGGTTGGGGCGATGACCAGTGGTGGACGACTGTGAAGTTGTTCGGTGCGTACAATACGCCTACGGCGAAAACGAACGGCACCTTCTATGATTGCTGGCTTGACGCGGCGGGCTTTGGCACGGCGGCTTACAGCAAGGATGATGACGAGGGGTGCTACATTGGTGAGGAAGGTATCTGCCTTAACGACCTTGCGGGTTCTGTCATCGGCGGTCTCTTCCAGTGCCACCTTGCTGATGGGTGGGAACGTCCTACCCCTGGTGTGGGCCTGTTCTTCCTCTGCAAAGGCTGGGCGAATACGACGGCTGTCATCTCTGGTACTTGGTCGATCAAGTCGGTTGGGATGGACGAGGTCGCCCTTGCGGCTGCCGAGACGGATAAGGGTATTACGGATACCGAGTTCAATAGGCTGATCAAGGCTGCTGCGGTCAAGGTTGGCGGTAAGAACTATAAGCTTACCGACGACAGCTACATCAAGGCTGCTTTCTGGGGGGCGGACGTTCTCGGTCATGCTCAACAGTAGTAATTGGCCAGTTGGCCAAACATGAAAAATATGGGGGGGGCAACCTCCCCATATTTTTCATTATTTTTTGTCATCGCATTCACCGTTGGGCATATAATATAAAGATGGAGTTTATGCTAAAACCTAAGGAGACTAGATGATGAGTCGCCAAAAAGTGATTATTATTGGTTTTTTTGTCGCGTTCACCTTTTGTTTTGATGCTTTCGCGACACTTAGCGGTGTTACTGGAAGCGGTTCTACACCTGGTGTGTGGACAACTGATTGGGAAGCCGCGCAAAAGGTTGCCAAGGCAAACAATATCTTCTACTGCGTTGATTTTACGCGCAGTAGCGGTTGTGCCATTTGCAAGGGAGCAGACGATAATCTCTACAACACGGCACGATTCAAGAAATGGGCAAGTGATCACGGAATTGCGCTTGTTGAAGCGGATTACAATGAGAGAAGTAGCCCTGTAACCCAGTATGCGCTGAACAATTGGCGCGGAGGCAATGGTGGCTTCCCGATGATGTCATTCATTTCGCCCGATGGTGATGCCAAGACTAGAATTGCGGGCTCGACGGTTGCCCCTGGCACGACGGCGGACGCTTCAGGTAAGGTGTTCTCTGCAGGTGATGTGGATCCTAGGAATTATCCTGTTGAATGCTTTTGGTATGCTTCGCATTCTCTTGAGAATTGGCTTTCATTCATGCATTTTCTTATCAGTCGGACCGATGACGTTCCTTCGAAGGCAAGAAGCATAACGCCGGATTCTATAGATGCAGAAATCTTGAAGGTCAATGGCCTATACAAGACCTATGGGACAAATGAGCTATCCTATACGATTACGAAAGATAGTTCTAATCGCAACTACATTCTGACCCAGAATGCAAATGACTGGTATGTGTTCCACAACCCAGAAGAGGGTAAAGCCTATCAGGTCACCGGTTTTTGCGAGGAATCCGAACCCGACCTCGGGCGGATATTTGTCTATGCTTCTCTTGACGCGGCAAACAATGGTTCCGAGAGTCTTGCGGCGGCTGAACAGCATTGCGTTTCGCAGGGGTATATCAATCAATTGCCCAACGGAGGATTCCAGTTTCAGGTTCCCTCGGCAGGCGATGTGTATCTGCAATTCACAAGAAGACGCGAAAAAGTCACGGCAACAGCGACAAGCGAAGCTGATTCAATGTCGCTGTCGTATGTTTTTTCAATCAAAGAGATACGCTCGCAAAGTTATGGTTTTGTGCCGAACGCGATGGCCACGGGGGAGATGTTCGTAAACGCCTTGCGCGGAGACACGTATGCCGCTGTTACGCTCAACCGGGTTGATACCAAGGGCGTGGAGAAGGTTCCGTACACGTTGCACGGGTGGTTTGATGGCGATACGGACGCCACGGCTTTCATTGGATCGGACTATGACTACCCAGATGGAGACGAGCATGTGTTCACGTTCCAGGATGGCCAGGAAACGGCGACGATAAGAATCCCCGTCAGTGACACGGATTGGGACGACACGTGCCATTTCTACGTTTCAGTTGATGTCGGCAGCAGCCTGAATGAGGAGTGGACCGATATCGCACGCGTGAACATTCTGGACAGCACGTCGCTTTCGGGGGACGGCAAAGACAATCCCGCCACGGCCGTTGCCCTTAACGATCCCCTATTCTCCGATGAGGGCGTATACGCCGCCGGCACGCGTCTCCAGCCAGGCGATGTTGCGGACTGGTTCAAGTTGACGAACATGCCGGCTGGCGTCATCTGTTCACTGGAGATCGAAGGACGCGAGAGTCCATGGACGGGCCTCACGGGATTGTCGATGCAGGTCTATTCTGCCGACGGCAGGACGGCGCTTCCGGGGAAGACGGTTCAAGTTGGGAATGGTGAAAGTACGAATATCCTATTTGTCACGTCCGTCGCCGGCGATTATCTGTTCCGTGTTGTACCTGTTGGGACATCGCAGACAACGCCATTGATGGCGGGTTACGCGCTCGGACTGGAAACGGCGGAGCGACCGACGGTCGCTTTCGCAAACGCGACCGTAAAGTTGGCCTCCCCATCCATCGATACTAACGTCGTTTTTGATGTAGGCGTTTCGGACGGTTCTTGGCTCTTTTCGCCGCGTCCTACGGTGAAAACGGTCGAGGAGACGGCGGTGGATGGCGTGGACTACATCGGATTGGGCGAAGGGTTAGAGGTTGGCGAGGACGGCAAGATTTCCATCACGCTAAAGGATGCCGGCAAGTGGCGGCCGGAACGTACGTTCAAGCTTATGCTGGAACCCGACCCGGAAGGTTTCTACCGGCTCGGCAGCGTCTCCAACCTGGCGATTACGCTCGAAGCCGATCCTGCCGAACCGAATGGGGAGACGTCGTACACGAACCCCAGCGCCATCGGTACGTCGTTTAGCTACGTCGAACGCAACCTCAGCAACACGAACACGGAGGACGCGCTCTACTTCACCGTAGATTCGGGGAAGCAGTATGTCCTCGCGGCGAAGGATGTCGCCATCAAGCCGAAAGACACGAAGATCGATGTGACGATCTATACCAACAAGTCCACTGCCGCAAACGTCTGCGAATGGGTTGCGTACAACAGCACGTCTTGGTCACTTGCGGATCTTGCGGCTTCCGAGAACATGCCATTGCTGCGGTTTACGGAAGACGGCGTGATCAAGGTTGAGGCGTCCCGCCAGCAGGACGAAGAAGTGCTGGCGGAATACGCGCTTGGCCTGACCGAATGGCAGATGCCCGAAATTTCTTTCGTAGAGGCGGCCTGGACGAATAAGCAAAGCGAGGCCGTGCTAGAATATGCGATCAAGCGAACGGGAGACACGCAGCTGCCGGTGGCGGTGTTCGTAACATTGACGTGCGATACGGCGCGCAATGGAGTGGATGTGACGGCGTTCAAAGACAGGGAGATCGTCATCCCCGCCGGGCAGAATTCGGTTGGCGTGCAAGTGGAGAACCTGATGGCACAGACGCCGGACGTCTGGAAGGGCGACCGTACCTTTGCGCTCTCGCTGGAAGTCCGCGACGCGAAGCTGGCGTTGGGTGCCGTCTCCAATGCGACAGTCACGCTTGAAAGCGAGATTCCCGAATACGAAGAAGGCGATTCGGCACAGGAAAGCCAGGGAAATCCCGGTGTGGTGACGAACCTGACGGTGAAAGGCGATGCCGCCACGTTCACCAGGCGCCTCAACGGGGCCGACGCAAGCGACTGGTTCAAGTTTACAGACGCGAAAGTGGGCCAGTCGTACAGGTTCATTTTTGAGGACAACGAGTTGTTGGCCTGGACCACCAATGTTGTGCCGAAGGACGTGAAAATCGAGTTCACACTGCCCGGCATCGCAACGCCGGTGACGACGAATCTTGCCGCCGTCATCCATGACGGGTGCTGGAACTCGCCCATTTTGGCGCAGGGCGGGGACATTGTCGTCCGCGTGTGGCGTCCGGCGGGCACGGACGTTTCTGCGGAATACGCGCTCACGGCCTATGAATGGCCATGGCCGAAGATGACATTCGAGCAGGGGGAGGACGAAATCGACCGCGACGGACTGCAGACGTACATCTTCAAGATTCAGCGCAAAGACAACCTGATGGAAAACGATCTCGACATCACGAACCATGTGACGGTCTGGCTGGAAGGAGATGCCTCGAAGTATGGTTTCAGCCGGCAAACGTTCTCCTTCACGCCCGGGCAGGGCGAAACAAACTTGGCGGTTACGCTGAGTTGCAAGCGTGCGATCTGGACTGGAGACGAGTCGTTCACGCTGAAACTTTCCGTCGAAAGCGACGATTCGGTAGAGAAAATCAAGGTTGGCGACTATACCAACCTCGTCGTGACGGTAAAGGACAGGACGGCGCAGTACGACGCCGCAGACCGCACGGATGCGGAGAGTGGCGGGGCTCTCAAGGTCGTCAACATGGATACGATCTGGAACGAGGTGGGTGCGCACCTGAACGGCTGCGATGGGCGCAACACGGATCCTGCGATCGGGGACGATCGAATCGACTGGTACGTCTTCACCGGACTTCTGAAGGGGAAGACCTACCGTTTCGAGGCGCGGGACGTGGTCGCGGAAAATGTTGACGAGTCCAAGGTGGACGTGAAGTTCTTCTTCGATCCGGCGGGTGCGCCATTTGCGGTCACTAACCTCTCCGCCCTTGCCGCAAACGGCTACAAGACGCCCAAGATGGGAGAGGGTCAGACGAACGTCTATGTGCAGGTGTCGCGTGCGGCGGCAGGCAAGTCGCCGGTGTATCTGGCGTATTCCCTCGCCTACAAGATGCAGGCCAACCGGTCGCTCTACTTCAATGATACGTCTGTGACCGTGAGCGAGGCGGCGAGCGAGTTTGCCGTGGAGGTCGTCTGCGAGACGGAGGGCGAGCCGATCGACATTTCGCCAGTTACGGCCGTCGTGAAAGCTGTCGTCGATGTCGATGGCGACCATCCTGCGGAGTCGCCTTCCGACTTCATCGCGGGAACGGTCCAGGTTGTCACCTGGGATATCGGGACGGTGGGCAGCGTGCGCCGCGTGAAGGTGCCGCTCACAAACCTCGACTCCGTATGGGAAGGCGACGAGACGTTCAAGCTGGAGTTGACCTGTGACGAGGATTCGGAGCTTGGGGCGGTGCGGACGATGCTGGTGACGATCAAGGACATCGACGAGCCGCAGGGTGGAACGGTGTCCATCACTCGCGTGGGCGATCCGCTTGCGAAGGTGTCCGCCACCAAGACGTATTCGGTGCGCGAAGGCGATACGTTCCCGATCGAGGTGCGCCGCAAGGGCGGATTCGCGGGCGCCGTGACGGGGGTTTGGACGTGGGCCTCCGGCACGGTGGCGCGCCGCGAGCTGTTTGCCGACCGCAAGGACGGGCTGGCGGTAGCAACCGACTTCGCGATTCCTCATGTGCCCGGGGCTCCGGCCGGTGCGGAGACGACATGTACCTTTGCGCTTGAGGGTGGCGCGACGCTGGCCTCCGACAGCGTCAAGACGCTGGCCTTTGCCGTGACCTCCAGCGACTATGCGGGGGCGATTGCGGAGTACTCGGCAGGTGACGCAAGTCGCCCGGCATTCAGCGCGACGGACGCGGGGTGGTACGATTCGGTCCGCGAAGGAACGGTATGTGCGGCGGCGGCGTCCGTTCTCAAGGCACAGATCAAAGGCCCTGGGACAATTGCGTTCACGGCCAATCTGCCGGCGGGCGTGACGGCAACAGCTCGGGTCGGCAATGGCGAATGGAAGAAAGTCGTTGCGGGAGAGAACGTGCTGGAAGTTGGCGCAGGAATCAACATGTTTGGCATATCGGCATCTGGAGCAGGCGTCGAGATAAGCGATGTGCAATTTACGCCGTCCGATGAGTTCCGCAAGGTAGGCACGTACACTGGGCATGTACAGGTTGAGGACAGCATGGGCAAGGCGACGCTGACGGTGGCGCAGAACGGTCGCATTTCGGGCAAGTTCGCATGCGCGGACACCACGTGGACCTTTACCGGGAGGGGCGGATGGACGGACGGGCGCATTGCGGTGACGGCGAAGTCGAGCGGCGAGACGCTTGCGGTGCTTTTCGCGGTGGATGTCGCCACGGGGCGCGTGACGGTTTCCTCCGATGAGGGCGAGGTGCGTAAAGTGGTCGGAACGCTGGAGCGGAACTGCTGGGGCGACAAGCCGATGCAGCCGGGCGAGGCGACGGCGCTTTCCGTCGGCATGGGCTATTATACGGCCACATTGCCTTGTGATGCTTGCGGCAGCGGATATCTGACGCTGACGATCGCCAAGAACGGTACAGTGAAGGCAAGCGGCGTTCTGGCCGATGGGCAGAGCGTGAGCATGGCCGGCACGTTGCTCTATGGCGCGCTGGATGGCGACGTCCCGGAGCCCTATGTGTTTCTGTTTGCCGCGCCATCCTCCTACAAGGGTGGTTGGTTCCATGCGTTCGCCCGTCTTGCCGGCAAGGTACACGATGGCGAGCAGAACATCGTATTGCGGCCGTTCGGTGATATCAGCTGGAGAAGTTCCGGTGCGGTTCCGTTCGACAGAGCGCCTAGTCTTTCCGGCGGCCGGTACGATACGACGGCCAATCTGGCGAACTACTATTCGAGTTGCTTCTTGGTGTCCAACATCGCAGATGTGGTCGAGGGACGCATGACTGACGCTGGTTATGCGGCAAGCGCATGGGGTGGTGGCGCATTGACGCCCATCGCGCTCAACTTCAACACGCCGGGGACGCGGCTCGTCTCCGATGGGGAAGGCGGGGATCTCTTCTCCGTCAGCTTCACGAAGGCCACGGGGCTTTTCCGCGGCAACGAGAAGGTGCTCTACACGAAGGATGGGAGAACGGTGACGAAGTCCTATTCCTATCGCGGTGCGCTTACGCCGATACGCGATGAGGACGACAATGTGGAGGGACGCGGATTCTTCCTGATTGGCGATCAATCGCATGAGGTACAACTAGTCAAATGATGGAGGTGCGCAACATGAAAACATTTTCTACCATCTGCCTTTTGGTGTCGTTGGTGTTTTTGGCGGGATGCCCGAAGTCGTCTGGAACCGGGAAATGGGTGCCGACGATGGCGAATCCGCCACCGTTGAAGTTGTCGTACGTCGGCAAGGACATGCCAATACAGGACCTTAAAGAAGACGACGTGATCGTGGCCGTGAATGGTGTGACTTTGACCAAAGGGGATTTTCTTTTGTCGGTGAAACGGTTCCAGTGGATTCTCTCACGTAACCCTGCCGTGCGTGATCGTGACCGCGAGACGGCCCTTTCGCTGTATCGGGAGGAGCTAATCGGCCGTTTTGTGTCGCGGGCGCTGTTGGCGCAGGCGGGAAGGGACGAGAAACTTCTGTCGGAAGGCGAAGTCCGTGCCAAGGTTGACGAGGCCATCGACACGTTTGCCAAGACATATCGGATTCGGAAGGCTCGCATTGACGTTGACTTCCCCGGAGGAATGGATGCAATTCAAAGAGATGCCGAGGAAAGTGTATGGAGCACTGCGTACACAGACAAGCACGCCATAAAGGGCATTGAGGTCACAGATGGGGCGGTTTCCAACGTGTTCGCCGAGATCGCAACCGAAAATGCCGCCATTGCGGCATCAAATGCGATGATTCGGGCAAAGCTTGAAGATATCCGGAACAAAATAGTTTCTGGTGCCGTGACCTTCGAGGAAATGGTGGAGAAATACAGCGAGGGGAGTGAGGTGGAACGAGCGTTCAGTGGAGTTTTCCGTCGAAACGAACTGCGGCAATTCCCAGAGGTGGATTTTTTCGCGGTAGAAGACGGTTACATGAGTGGAATTCTGGATGATGGGGTTTCGTATTCGATTGTGAAGTTGATTAAGCATGAATATGCGGAACGTGACAAAAAGGGCAAGCTGGTAAAGCCGGAAAGCGTCCAGTTGGCCTACATTGAATTCATTCATGAGGAGTTGCTGGTACTAGCTCAAAGTGCCGAAGGCGTCAAGAAGGACCTTCAGGCGCAATCTGACGCAGAAGCGCTTCGCCGGAAAGTCGAACAGCTCAAGTCCGCGGCCAAAGTCGTCTATCCGCATGGAACGAATTTCTGGAAGAAGGCTGAATCTTCAGATGGAAAGAAAGAGTAGGCTTAGGAGGATCAGACATGAAAAAAATTGCAGTTCTCGCGATATGTGCCATTACGTTCGCCGTGCAAGCGGCGGTGAAGCCGGGTGCCTACTACGGTTCGGCAGCCTCAATCTCGGTTGGTGGAACGAAAACAGTCACGCTCGTGACGGAATATGACCCGTGGGACAAGTCCTATTCGGAAGACGACGGTGCGTACTACCTGAAGTTCACGGCCAAGCGCGGCGAGTCTTATACGGTCTATACGACCGGCATGTCGGAGGACATGTCGATGGACATCAGCGACGTGTCGTCATACGTGGAAAAGGATGTGAGCTGCCCCGGATTCTTTGTTGACATGGAATATGATGATGTGAACATGCGCGGGTTGCTTGACGCTTCGGACTGGGACGAGGAGGATACTGCGTCCGTAGTGTTCTACATCTACATTTCAGGCGAGATTGGTAGTACGGCGACGGTACATCTCTCCAACTCTTACACGCCGGCCACGGAACCCTATGGCATCAGCGACGAAAAACCGCTTGTGCTTTCCACGCCGACGACAAGCGTTATAACGCGGACATCTGATGCGTTCATCGGGGGGACGTTCTACTATGCCGTGACGCTGGACAAGACGAAGCGCTACAAGTTCGGTACGACCGGTGGGACGGCCGACGACAGCTTCTCCATATCGATCTATGGCGCGGAAGGCGTAGAGACGCCGGACTATACGGAACTTGCCGAATGGACGGATGACGGAAACGAGGGGTATGTCGTGAAACCGGTACAGGACGGCAAGGTGATTATCTGCGTAGCCGGCGAAGCGGGACGGTTCGGATTCCGCTACTGCCAGGTACCGGCGCGGCTGCCGGGGGCGCACGTAAACGTAGACGGCAGCGCCTTGACAGCCCTCACCCCTTCTGCGACGGAAGCCGTGCGGGAGTGTCTGCCTGGCTATCGCAACCATCCGGCAAGTGGGTATGTAGATGACTACATCGACGAGCAGCTGTACAAGGTCACGCTCACGGCGGGTGCGCTCTACCGCTTTGCCACGGAAGGGGCGCAGACCAATCTCGTGATGGAACTCTACAATGCCGCCGGCGACACGCTATTGCGCAACCGCGGGACGGCGGGCTACGACTGCCTCATCGCGTTCGCGCCGGAAACTTCGGGCGACTACTGGGTGGGCGTGTGCGAGGCCGCGTTCGCGGAGGAAACGGACGAGGACGTCCTGCAGCCGACCTACCCCCCGATTTCGTTCACGGCGAAGCGCGTGACGGATGACGACGCCAAGCTGTCGGACGAGCGCGATCCGATGGACGACACGTACACCGGCGCGACGGCGCTCGATCCTGCACCGGGGCTCGCAGGCGATGATGTTCTTGTAAAAGGGGCAAAGACAGGGCACCATACTTTAGGACTAGACGACTTTGTCGATACCTTCCGCATCGATGCGACAAAGGGCCTTTCCTACAAGATTCGTGTGCAGCAGTGCTGTGCGATTCCGTCGGAATGCGCCCCTACCTGCATGGCGCAGGTTGTCACCTACGATGCAAACGGTATGGCCACAACGGTCAAGACCATAGATAACCTCGAGGCCGGTGGCGTGTTTACGGCCGATGCCGATACGTCGTATTATATTGTAGTTTCGCTGAAGGATGGACAAGGTGTGGATTTTGGTCCCTATGAACTCTATTCGCTGATGTACGACACGCAGGGGCGGACTTTAGGCAAGCTGTCGGTGGAAATCGGCGGTGCGACGTTCGCGGAGGGCGCGACCTGGTCGATTGCGGGATACGGCACGTACCCTGGCGGCGCGTTCAAGTGGCTGCCGGTCGGTACGTACACGATCACGTTCGCGCAGAACGTGCCGAACTGGAACACGCCCGCGAATGTCCAGAAAACGGTCGAGGGCGGAAAGACGGTGACGGTTTCCGTCAAGTACACGGATGTGTTCGATGCCTCCAGCGCCGCCAAGGACGCGACGGAGGGCGACGGCTCGAAGAACGGCGCGAAGGTCCAGACGCTCGTTGCCTCCACCACGACGGCGCGGACGTCGCACAGTCTCTGGGAAAGCGACAAGGCGGACTGGTTCAAGCTTCCGGTCGTGGCCTGCGGCTATTACGCGCTGGCGCTTGAGGCGAGCGAAAAAACGACGAACACGGTGATGACCGTCTATCGCGCCAACGGCATTGACGTTGTGGCGGATGTCGAGGTGGGTGACGGCCGCAAGGGCGGCGCGCTTGAATTCTTCAGCCGCGAGACCGGCGACTACTGGGTGTGCGTAAAGCACCTGACCGCTGCCGCGGAGGATTCGCAATACACGTTGGCCTATTCGGCGCGGAAGGTGGGCGCGGTGCAGTTCGAGAAGAGCTCCTATTCGGTGAAGGACACGGCGTTTGAGGTGACGTTGGCCGTCGCGCGGACCGGCGGCAGCGACGGCGTGATACGCGCGCGCTATACGACGCGCGGCGGTACGGCGGTGGCCGGTGCGCACTACGTGAACGCGACGGGTGTCCTGGAATGGGGCGATGGCGACACCGAGGCGAAGACCATCACGGTGAAGCTGATTCCCGACCTCGTGGCGAAATGGCAGGAGGACAGGGAATTTGCGGTTGAAGTGTCGGCGCTAGACCCAATGGACGTGCGCTATGGCGAATACATGCCGGGCGTGGGCGCGGCCAACGTGGCGGAGGTGACGATTCTGGAGGCAACGAAGAAGGCGTGCGGAACGGTTCGCTTTGCGGCCTACGGGAGCGCAATGGCCAAGGAGGCGTTCGCTAATATTTCGAAACCCGCCGTCCAGGTTTCCGCCGGCGAGGCGGTGACGCTGTGGCTTGAGCGCGTCGGCGGGGTGGACGGCGAAATTGCGGTCACGGTTGCGCCTACGAAAGGTACGGCCCAGCCGGATGTGAACTACGAGGCGTTGGCGCAGACTGTGGCGTGGGCGGATGGCGACGATGCGCCGAAGGCGTTTGTGTTGCGTACGCTCGATACGGGCACAGCCTACCAGACGCCCAAATCCATGACCGTAAAGCTGACGGCCGATCGAACGTACCCCGACCGCGCGAAGACGGGGCCGGCCGTGTCCGTGACGATCTTTGATCCCGACTTGACCGATACGTTTGAAACATACGCTGTCGCCGCGAAGAGCGACGGGTTGACTCTCAAGGCCGGAAGTCAAGACACATGGTATTTCGATGCGAGTGGCCTCTTGCGCTGCGTGACGCCGTCCGCAGGCGGAACGAGTTCCCTGACGCTTTCCCTGACTGGTCCCGGTCGGTTGACGTTCGCGCCCTCGTTCGTTGGTGACGGGGCGGCTGTGTTTGCCTGCAAGGTGGATGGCGAAGAGGTTGCGTGCGGCGACGGTTCGAACGTGGTACGCTATCTCGGCAAGGGACGGCACACCGTGACGTTCGCCGTGACGGGCGGGGCCGCCTTGGCCGCCGGGGAGGAGGCGTTCGTATCGTTTGGCGGGCAGACTGGCGGCACGCCGTTCGCCTGGAAGCCGCTCAACGCGCCCACGCTCCTCTCGCCGCTGCAGAACTCTGTCGTGTTGGCTGAGTCGGCCCATTTCCTGGTGGACGGAGACGCGGATGCCGATGTGAGATATATGATCTACATCGACCCAGACAAGGCAAACCTTGGTACGGAGAAGGCGTACATCTCGTCTGCCGATCCAGAAATCGGCGAAATCTATCCGCACGTGTCGTTGGCCGAGCTGTCGGAATACTGTCCCGCCTGCAGCATCAAGGGGCTCCCGCCTGGCGAGATGCTCTATTGGCGCGTCGATGCGGCGCTGCTCGACGAAAATGGAGCCGTCGCGCTTGTCAATACGAATTCGGCGGTGTGGGTGTTCAAGACGGCCCCGTCCGGCGATGCCGTGGGCCAGGTGAAGGTGGCGTACGGTCAAGACGGCAATGGCGCATCCGTGCTGGATACCGCCATGATTGGCACGGTACAGCCGGTGTCGCTTGTCCAGGGTGTGAATGCTGAGATTGGACTGGGTGCCGTTCACGCGCAAGAGGCCGCATTTTCCCTTGTCGCGGGTTCGCGTCTGCCCACGGGAATGAAGCTGAAGAACGGCGTCATCTCCGGCGTGCCCACCGTGGCAGGAGAATTTCTGGCTGCGGTGCAGGTTAAGGATGGATGCTCCCTCGGCTTCCGCTTTACGGTAAGGCCCATGGGGCTTCTGGCGGGGACGTTCAACGGGATTCTCGTATCCGACGATGAACGGTTGACTTCCGGTGCGGGCAATCGCGTGCCGGCGGACGTGTCCAAATCCATCGGGTCGCTGAAGGTGACGGCTGCCGAGAACGGCAAGCTCACGGCGCGCGTGGGCGTGGGGGGCTCGACCTATACGTTCACCAAGACGGGATACGATTTCTGCGTTGAAATGGGCGAAAACGGTCTTCCGTCCGCGCAGGCGACGTTCGCGCGCGTCGTGAAGCTGACGGTTGAAGGCATGCGCCATACCTGCACGAACACGCTGGTACTCACGGCGTGCGCGGGCGAGACGAACGACTGGACTGCGCTCGACACGCCGATGCGGGCGACGATGACGCTCAGTACGGTGTCGGTTGACAAGACGGTTGCCCTCACGAACGTGCTCTACTCCGGCGAAGCTGTGCGCAAGAATACCAAGCTTGAAGAGACCAAGGCGGCATTTGCCGACTGGACCGGCTACTACACGGTGGCGCTTCCGCCGAAGAACGCGTTCGATGGAGGCGTGCCCCAAGGGAACGGCTATCTGACGATGACGATCACGGATGGCGGCAAGGCGAAGGTGGCCGCCGTGCTGGCGGACGGCAGTACGTTCTCCTGTTCGGCCAACGTCGCCTATCTTTCCGAGAATGAGTATGGCGAGCGAGAGCTGCGTTTCCCCGTGTTCAATACGCAGGGCAAGGCGGTGTTCGGCGGGTGGATTCGTCTCAAGCAGAACGATCTTGACATGCCTGTCGTGCGTGCGGACAGCGACGTGCGCTGGGTAAATGGCGATTTCAAATCCACGCGGAACGGCAACGAGGGATTCGCGTTGGAGATCGAACCGACAGGCGGCTGGTACAATACGGTGTGGAATCTGCAGGCGTATTACCTCAATAGCGAACTGCTGGTTCGCGGACTTGACGAGTGGTCGCTGCCCACCGAACTTCTGGGCGAAACCTTGACCGAGTTCGTGTCCTATCCTGGAATTATTCCCGAGTATCTGGATATTAGGGGGAACACTATGTCTGCGGAAAACGCTTCGCCGAGCGACCTTGTGTTCACGCTTCGCCGTGCGACGGGGCTTTTCAACGGTAGCTTCTCGATCTGGGGAAGCGACGGGTCGGAGACGGCGACGAAGATTGGCATCTACAGCCATCGCGGGGTTCTGTTGCTGTCGGCGGACGAAGATGCGGCGGAACTGCCCATGAAGGCTCTGTATGGCAATGCGGTGGCGGCGGGATTCTGCACGTTGCCGGTGAAGCTCCCGTCCGCAACGGGCGGGACGCGCACGTGGAAATGTTCTCTGCCGTTCTTGATTGAGGCGATCGATGTTATCCACGATTGGAGCGAAGGTCTTCCTGTTGACGTAAACGGAGATGAAGATGATGAATAGGGACTTCCAGAGAGGATGTGTGCGTCTTGCGGCCATGGTGGCGTTGGTCCTGTCCGCAGCCGTCCATGCCGCCTACAATGTCAAGCAGCCTGAGATTCGTCCGGCCTGGTCTGGCGCGGAGCTTGGCGTCTGGACGCAGGATTATGCGTCGGCCACGAATGCTGCCGCACAGACGGGCAAGCCGGTCATCGTGGTGACGAGCGGCATGTGGTGGTGTCCCTATTGCCAGCCGCTGGAGGCGAAGGTATTCGTTCAGAAGGCCTGGACGGATTTCATCGACGAGATTGGCGGCGCCTACCTCGTCGTGCTGGACTTCCCCTATCGCGGAACGGTTTCGGCCGCCGAAAGCCACAAGACGGCGGACTTCGATGCGCGCACGGGGCGGCCCGGATGGGGGTTCACGTGTTGGCTCTACGACGAGGAATACCGTAACGAAAACGGCATATCCGCAGACGATGCCTTCCGGTTGATCGAAGAGCGCAACTATGCCTGGCAGAACGCGCTCGGCCTCCCGAGCGCCCAGACGGTTACCATCGCGAACTGGGACGATACGGATACATTCACCTATCGGCGTGTCGGCTATCCGACGCTCATTGTCATGGATTCGAACGGTCGTATCCTGGGGCGGCCGCCGAGCAATGTAAGGGACACGGCCACCAAGACATGGACGGTCGAGGAGGCCTGTGACTACGTAATCGGCAATGTGAGGACTGTTTTGCGGGCGGACGCAGGCGACGAGGCGGACAATCTTGCGGTCACGGCGCCTTTTCTTGACGATCCGGCCTGTGCCGGCGAACTTTTCACACAGGGGGAGCACACGCTCAGTTCCATCGACACGGCCGACTGGTACAGGATCGAAATCCCCGAATCCTACGGCGAGACCTGGCATTTCGCCGTTTCGCCGCGAGATGGCTTCGAAAGCGCGGATCTCGTGCTTGCCGTGGGCGCAGACGAGGCTGGCAAGACGACCCTTGTCTCCGCGAACGCCGCGGCATCCGAGGGGAGTGTATCCGTCGTGTTCCCCTCGGCGGGAATCTATCATGTCAAGGTGTCGCCCAAGGACGCCCTTTCGTCCGTTGCGGGATATGTGTTCCGCTATGGCTACGACGAGGTTGTCGTGCCAGCCAGCTTTGAGAGGACATCGGCCTCTTTCGCCAACAATGCCTCCGATGCGACATTGACCGTCAAACTTGGCAGTTCGGGCACGAACCATGTCACGGAAGTCGATTGGCGGACGGTTGACGGGACGGCCTCCAACGGCGTCGATTTCGTCACCACGGGCGGGACGCTGAGATGGGAAGCCGGCGAGGCGCGGGGCGCCAAGACGATTTCGATACCGATTCTTGCGCCCGAATCCGCGTCGTGGCAGAGTCGCGGTTTTACTGTCGAGCTCTACCCCAAATCACATTGCTCGATTCCGGCGTCTATGGCATCCTGTACCGTCACCCTGACGACGAGCTCCACCCGCAATCCGGGGACCATTGCGTTCGACGGTTTCTGGACGACGGCCAAGCCGGTCTATCACGAGGGAGAGGTCTTCTCGGCCGACGTACTGCGGACTGGCGGATACGAGGGAGCCGTGTCGGCCACCGTTACGCTGTCTATGAGCGGCGCTTCCTACAGGGAGACGTTCGAGTGGGGACACAACGACCGTGAGGCCAAGAAGCTCGTATGGACGCTTCCAACCACCGTGGGGATGCAGGACGACAAGGCCGGTAGCTTTGAGCTGACGGCTTCGGGCGGTGCGGCGCTTGGTTCGCCGAACAAGGCCCAGTTCGTGCTGCGCGACAGCCTTGCGGTCGAATCCTTTGACGAGTACAATGCCTCAACCCTTGGCGGAATCGCCAGCGTCCAGGGGAATGCGTGGTTCTACGGGCGCGAAAGCGAAGACGCGACGGAGTCCGTCCTGCGCAGCCGCACGCTGACGGCGGCCGGCACCACGCTGTCGCTCGCGTTGACAGGCCCAGCGATACTTTCCCTTTCGGTTGTCCCGAAAGGTGGGGCGACGGCTACGCTTCGCCTCGGCGACAAAATGCTTTCCAACGCGTTTTCAGGCAAGCATCTTGTGGCGATTCCGGCTGGACTTCAGACTGTTGCGATTGTCGGAGCGCGGGGTACGGAGGCGGATTCCTATCTCGTGGCCGACTGGACCGTTACGTCGCTTTCGCAGTTTAAGCTCATCGCATCAAGTCCAGTTGATGGTTCATGGGTGCGCGCGACCGACGATTTTGTCCTCTCCGCTAAGCTTGCCGAGGCGCGCGCGCTTCCGGACGAGGCCACCCTTGAGGTCATAACCTATGCGGGCAATTCGTCTTCCGCGCTCAAGGCGTTGCCGTGTGGCGGCGCCGTCGCGCTGACGGCGGACGGTTCGTCCTATCCGGCCAAGGGCGATGTCGTCGCCCAGGCGGCGTTTGCCGATTTCGCGACGAATGCTGTGGGAGCTTACGCCTGGTGGCGGATGGATGTTTCCTTCACAGACGAATACGGAAACATGGCCGAGCGGCAGGGGCGGACGGCGGTGATGAGGCTGGTGCCTGAAGACGTGCCGGATGTCGCTTCGGCAGATGCCCTGCCCGAAGGCTGGAGCGTATCCGACGCATCTGTGCTGTGCGCGCCGGATATGATGGTTGGTTCGGACGCCTCGGCAATCGGCGTTCTGCCGGCGGTGAATGTGGGCGAAGGCGATTCCGTGGCCGTGGAAGTGAAGGAGGGCAATCTTCCCGACGGATTGACGGTGGCTGCCGGGAAGGGCGGCATAGTGTTCAACGGTTCCCCAGTCCGTGCCGGCGAAGCGGAGGCGATGCTTCAGCTTGTTGTGACGAAAGCTTCGGGAGAGATTGTGCGTGGCGCCACGTTCGGCGTGGCGTTTGCAACGACGGAGCTGGGCGATCTGGCGGGCGAGTACGCGGGCTACAGGATTGTACGCACAGCGGAGGGGATCGTGCAGGGCGCGGGCTTTGGTGAGGCCTCGCTGACGGTAGGGCCGACGGGAAGGCTTGTCGGCCGATTCGTATGGAACGGCGAACGCTATTCGTTCGTGACCAGTTCCTTCGGCGAGTGGCACAATGGAACGATTGTGTTTTCGGGCGTTGCCGCCGCATCAAGCGCGTTGGAGCGCGCGATCGATGTCCGGATATTCGAGAACTCCGAGGAGCATGATGCCGTAATTGCGGTTGGCGAGGCGGAATACTGGCTCTACAGGAACAATTGGCGGACCTCGGCGGGACGAAGCCGTCTCAAGGAAATTGTGGGCACGTACACGGCCGCACTGCCTGTTGCCGCAAGCGACCCCGCAGGGTTCGGGCCGCGTGGCACGGGTTATCTGCATGCCCAGGTGAAGGACAACGGGATCGTGTCGTATTTCGGCATCGATTCGCTCGGGCGGTACTTCGTCGGCGCGTCGCCGGCGTATTATGTGTTCGACTGCTGCACGGGATCGGGCAAGCGATGGTTCTTCTATGTGAACACCGTGCCGAATGGAATCACAAACAGGGTCTCCGGGCTTTCCGGTCTTGTTGCCGTGACGCCCGATGAAAAGGATGCCTCGGTACGGTATCTTTCCACTGATTCCGTGCCTCTCAGCCTCGTCAATCTGGAGACCGATGCCGTCTATCCTCGCTGCTGGACGAATTCGATCAACGTGGTCGGCGGCACGTTTGACATCCCGTCGGGAATGGATGTGGAGCTTGCGCGGGAGATGTTCGCGGCCAATGAATGGGAGGGGGCCATCGGCTCGTACGCGAGGAATACGGGCGAGTTCACGGCCCAGATTGTGCGCAAGGAAGACGCGAGTTCCGCGACCGTAAAGGGTGTGCATGTAATGCATGCGCCGGGCGGCAGATCCTTCTGGAGTGGGCTGTACGTGCAGCCGGACAAGACGACGGAAACGAAAATATGGGAGTGAGAATGAGGATTCGAATAAAGTTCCGAAATGTGGCCCTGCTTCTTGCGGCATTTGCCGCAGTGGGCTATTGGGGGTATTGGATGGCGGGAACGAATGCGGCCAACAATGCGGACAAGGGAGATGCGAAGCAGGTTCGCACGGGCGATGACGGCTCCTCTTTGCGCCGGAACGTCCGGCGGCCGCGCCATGAGCGGCGCATTCGCGTCAAGAAAAGGAAAACGATTTCTACGGAAGATGACGTCGAGCAGATACACGCGAGCGACGCGAATCGGCGTGCAGAGGCCGCTGCCGCGCGGCGCGCGCGCCTTGAGAACAGGGAGAATTCGGAGCTGATCAGCGAGATCGCCGACATGATCCAGCAGGAGTTCACGGAGGAAGAACGACGCTATCTGACGACATTGCGCGACGCCCTTAATTCGGATGACAACAAGCGGATTATCGCCGTTGCGCGGCTAGCCGTCAAGAGCAACAATTCCGAAATCAAGGAAAGGGCGATAAATGCGCTTGGCTGGGTGGGCGAAGAGGCTTTGCCGGAATTGACGGAGTTTCTGATGGACGACGACGAGGAGATTGTCCAGGCGGCCATCGACAAGTGGGAAGAGGCCATCCGCGAGTGCGAAAACGAGGCGGACGTCATCAACAATACGATGCTTGGCATGATGGCGATCAAGGACGAGGCCGCCTGCGACTATCTTTCGATGAACTTCATCAAGAGCGGCGAGGCGACGTTGGCCGTCGAGGCGATCGTCAATCTGATGGCGTGTGACAACGAGGCCTGCCATCGTCCTGCGAAGGAAGCCTACGAGTGGATCACCGACAAGGAATGGACCGGGGCGGCGGACGCAAAGGCCTGGATTGCCGCACATCCCGATCTGTAATGGAGACAATCCAAATGAGAAAAGATATCACGATGAAAAAAGTATTTGCCGCGGCTTTTCTGTTTGGGGTGGCGTCGGCAGGGGCCGTACAGTTCACCGCCGCCGTATCGACCGACGAGGAGTATTGCGGCGGTTCGATGACGGCCATCTCGCGTGACGTGTCCGCCGGTTCGACGGTTTCGCTCACCGCGACGCCTTCCAATGGCTGGGCGTTCTGCGGGTGGTACATGAACGACGAGCCCGCCGCTACCGTCAGCGACTGGCGAAAGGCCTCCAATTCATACAAGGTCGGCAATGACGCCGTGGCGCTTGAGGCTCGATTCACCCCGATTTCGGTTGATGGAATAAACTTTGGCGACGACATGCTTCCCGCAGAATTGCCAAAGGGCGTTTCGTATGCTGCAAAGATAGAGGTGGAATCAGCGTCCTTTCCAACCGTATCCATGTCCGGTCTGCCGAGCGGGCTTTCATTTTCGGTGGATACGCTCACGCTCTCCGGTACGCCTTCCTCCGACGGCTACAGCACCGTGACGGTGACGGCGAAGAACGCAGCCGGCTACGAGTTTTCGCGGATATTCCACATTGGGGTGGGCAACTACACGATTCCGGACGAGGACGATCTTGCCGCATACGGCATAGACCTTTCCGAGCTTGAGGGACGTCATGTCGGCGAGCGGTTTCAGCCAGGCGATCTCGGTTCGTTCGGCGTAACGGAGACGAATGGCGTTGGCGTCACTAGCATTTCGGGCCTGCCGACGGGGCTTACGGTGCTGAAGACGACGGAGGACGATGGATCTGTCTCGTGGAGCGTATACGGGATGCCAACCAAAGCCGGGGCGTATAAGGTTTCCGTAGACTGTCGTGTCGGCACACAGACGAAGACGCTCTACAAGACGATCATCATCGAGGATGTGCCTTCATGGTATCTTGCGACAGGTTTCTTCGACGAAACGAGCGAGGCTGGCGGCACGATTACGGGCGGTGGCGTGGTAAGGCCGGGCGCTACGGTGTCGCTCAACGCGACGGCCAAGACCGGTTGGGTGTTTGCCGGTTGGTACGACGGTCCCGATGGCGATCCCGTGTGGCATTGCCTTGACGCGGCCGACTATCGCAAGGCGAGCCAGTCCATAGTTGTGTGCGACGACATGGCTACGGAATGGTGTGCGCGGTTCGTGAAAAAGGCGGACGACATGGCCCTATCCTTCGATGGAATACAGGATGGCGACTTCCTCGAGCTTGATCCTGCGGACGATTGGGGCCTTTCGGTGTATTTCGACGTTGTTTCGGCGTCTTTGCCGACGATGACGTATACCGGATTCCCGACCGGCTTCAAGGTCAGCGCCTACCGCGAATCGGCTACCGAGGGCTACTGGATAGACTACGACCCCTCAACCGTCACCACGCCTCCGGCAGCCGGAACGTACACCTGTACGCTCAAGGCGGCCAACGTTTCAGGAAGGACCGTGACGAAGACGATCTACATCAAGGTAGCCAACGTCGAGAGCGAATACGTGAAGATGGACGAGGATCTAGGAACCTTTGAGCCGAAGGTTGCGATCACCCCCATATCTTTCTCCAATGTCGTTGACTTTGCGGCTGGCGAAACGATCTCTTCGGTCTCGGGACTTCCGTCCGGGTTGACGTGGAACAATTCCACCCGACTCATATCGGGGACACCGACGACGCCGGGCTTCTACACCGTAAAGATCGCGGCTTCGGTGTTTGCGGGCGGCACGTCGAAGAAGACGGTGAACGTGACGGCATCGATTACAGTTGCGCCGTATCCTTCTGTGACGGTGAACGTCGATTCCTCGGCCGATTCTGCCGGCAACATCGTCACGGGTGCCGGTTCCTACGAGCCCGGCAAGAGCGTTTCGCTCAAGGCGTCGGCGGCCAGCGGATGGGTGTTTGCCGGGTGGAGCGGTGTCGAGACGGGTGCCGTTGACTATCGCAATCCCTCCCTCGCCCTTGTGGCCACCGAGGATGACACTGATATTGACGCAGAGTTCGTCAAGGTCTCCGAAGACTATCTGGTCCTTGCAGACGATTTCATGACGATGCGCTATGCGCGTGGCGTGGCCATCACGACGAACGACGCTGCATCCGTTGTGACGGTGGAATCTGCGTCGTTGCCCACGGTGACGATCAGCGGACTGCCGTCAGGCCTGTCCTTCAACGCGACGACGCTGCGCATCACCGGTACTCCCTCGACGGCCGGATGGTACTATGTGACCGTTTCGGCCCAAAACGCCGGCGGCTATTCGTTCTCGGGCGTATATCCTGTTGTGGTGCTGAATGCCGACGGTTCGGAGCCGGCAAAGGCCGCCGAGACGAACACGGCGGGCATCGATCTTTCAAAGCTCGACTCGCTGCTGACCGGGCATTGCTATGCCGCCGGGGAACTGGATGTCGCAACGACCGGCAGCGTCAAGAGCGTCACGTTCTCCGGACTGCCGACGGGGCTGACCGGCGTCCTTCGTACCGAGGCTGATGAAACCCAGAAGCTGCGTTTCTCGGGCACGATCACCAAGACCGGCAAATACACGGTTGTGGTGAACGTGACTTACACGAACGGAAAGACCGCCTCGGCCCAGCATGTTGTGTGTGTGGGTGATGGTGGAAGCGCCTACCTTGAAGTGGTAAGCTCCGATGAACGGCGCGGTACCGTCACCGGATCCGGTGTGTATGCCGCCGGCGCGACGGTATCGTTTTCCGCCACCGCCACGACAGGATACTACTTCGCAGGATGGTATCTTGACGAAGCGTGCAGCGATGGCATGGAGTTCACGGATCTCGCCAGCTATGACGGTATTGACTACCGTACGGCGTCGGCGAAGCTCGTCATGCGCCCTGAGCAGACGACGCCCGAGGTCGTGTATGCGCGGTTCGTGAACGCGGCGGAGGATGCCGAAATCGCGATGTCTCCGGATAAGACTGCCTGGACCGTTGCGCCGGAGGCCGAGACGGATTCCGTGGCGCTCAACGTCACGAGCCCGACCATCCCGACCGTCACCTGCACGGGCCTGCCCGCCGGAATCGAATACTCCGCCGCCGAGCAGAAGCTCGTCTATACGTATACCATCGGACATTCCAAGCTTGTGCCCGGCATCTATGCGGTTACGGCAAAGGCGACCAACCTGTCGAGGAATTCCGCCGAGGCGCGGATATCCGTCACCGTGCCGAACATCCGTACGGCTGGCTATCTCGATGATCTGCAGGACAGCTACACCAACTTCACGCCTGGCGTATCCGTTGCGATCACGAATGCGGCGTACATTGGCTCTACGGTGACGGGTCTGCCGCCCGGTCTTTCGTTCAACAGTTCGCTTGGCGTTATATCCGGCGCGCCTTCGACAGCCTCCACCAACGCGCTGACCTACACGGTCTGGTTCAAGAATGGAACGGACAAGGTGGCCACGACGTTCTTCACCGTGCAGCGTTGCCCCGTGCTTTCGATCGCCGTCGATGTGGAAGACGCGGGCGACGAAGACGAGGACGAAGAAGAGCGCGACCTGTCGCCGTTCAAGACCACGGGCGCGAGTGCGACGTACAAGGCTGGCCAGTCGGTGACGCTTGGCGCAACGGCCCCGACCGACTATGTGTTCGCCGGATGGCTGGGGCCGGACGGCAAGCCTCTATCCGGGTACGCGAAGGACTATCGCCAATCGTCCTTCTCCTACATCATGCCTGCCGAGGATACAGTGCTCACTGCGTGCTTCGTCCACAAGTCAAAGGACTATCTCGAATTCAACGACGCGTACGGCTATTTGGAGTTCAACGTCGGCGAGCCGCTCACGGCCGAGTCGTCCGATGCGTATGCGGTACAGGATCTCATCGTGTCCAAATCTCTGCCGACAGTCACGCTCTCCGGCTCGGTTCCGGGGCTTACGTTCAATTCGCAGACATTTGTGTTCACCGGCACGCCCACTACGCCTGGCCTATACGAGATCGGTGTCTCTGCCAAGAATGTCTCGGGCTACTCCTACTCGGACTTCATCACCGTTCGGGTGAACGACTTCGTGGACGAGACGCATGCGCTGGTGATTGATGTGCCGGAAGGCGGCTGCTTCGAGGCGCAGGTTGGGGTGCCCGTAACCGCGCAGGACGGCTTTTACCTTCCGGCCAATCCCGCTTCGGTGTCGGGGCTTCCGTCGGGGCTTTCCCGCGACGCGACCACCGGTCTTGTCACCGGCACGCCTACGACGGCCGGCAACTTCACCGTCGTTGCGACGCAGACGGTCGGCGGCAAGAGCGTGAAGGCGTCCGCTTTGTTTGTCGTCGAGCCGAAAGACGAGCTTGGCGAATACTGCGACCTGGCCATTTTCGCGAACATGTACGTGGGCATGACGATCGATGAAGACTGGTCCACCATTGCCTGGAACGAGGGAGCCAGTTCGTCGCAGCAGGGGGTCACGAGCATCTCCGGGCTGCCGACAGGTCTTACGGCCACCACGGTGAAGACCACTGACGACTATGGGAATGTCACGACCTCGTACGTGCTTTCCGGCATGCCTACGAAGGCCGGAAAGTACACGGTGACGCTGACTGGTCGCATCGGCACGGCGACGGCAACCACGGTTGCCTACGTCTATGTCCAGGACGTGGAATCGCGCTGGATCACCGTAGGCGTGACGGATGCTGGTGATGGCCGTCAGCAGTCGGTGACGGGTGGCGGCGTGATGGTAGCCGGCGGAACCTTGGCGATTAATGCGACGGCAAAGACGGGGAGCGTGTTCGCTGGATGGTACGAAGATGCCGGGGCGGCGCGCGAGGCGTTCCACGTCTCCGGCAAGTACGACTACCGCACGGCCTCGCAATCCATGACCGTCTGCGACGACATGAGTCCGACATGGTATGCGCATTTCGTCGAGAAGGAAGAGGATCGCGTGGATGTCGATGTGGGGGAGACGTGGAACATCGACACGGCCGCGACGTCTGAAAGCGTGTTTTGGGTGATCGTCGATTCCGCCTCGCTCCCAACGCTCACGTTCTCTGGCCTTCCGAGCGGTGTCACGCAGGATGCCGCGAGCATCGATGGCGCCTTTGCGCTGCGCTACAATCCTGCGAGCGTGACGTCCGTGCCGCAGCCGAATACGTACAAGGCATCGGTTTCGGTCCGCAATCTCTCCGTCTCGACGGCCGTGACGAAGAACTTCAATATCGTGGTTGCGCCCTATCCGCAGTTGACCGTAACGGCCGATCCCGCCGAAGGCGGCACTGCCACGGGAACGGGTGGCTATGCCGTCGGCAAGACGGTGTCCCTTTCTGCGACGGCGAAGACCGGCTATGTGTTCGCCGGCTGGTACAAGGACGGGAAGCCCTACTCCACCGCTTCGGCGGACTACCGCACGACGCCGCTCTCGTACACGACAGGGCGTACCGATACGGAGATTGTCGCGAAATTTGTGACGAAGGCGGATGATGCCGAGATTGACATATCCTGCGCGCCAGACGAGGACGGCTACGAACCCGGCGTGGCGATCAAGTCTCTTCCCGTCGTCGTGACATCGAATTCCAAGCCGACCGTCACCGCCACTGGCCTTCCGGCGGGCATGACGTTCAACGCGAATACGCTTGCAATCACGGGAACGCCGACCACGCCTGGTCTTTACACCATCGTCTTCTCGGCCTGGAACCTCTCTGTCACGACTCCTGTGACGAAGAGCGTGCAAATCAAGGTCAACAACTTCCGCAGTGGTCTGCTGCCGGAGCTCGGCGATCTCTACGACTCGTTCATTCCTGGCGTTCCCGTGGCGTGGACGAACGCCGACTTTGTCGGGTGGTCGGTGTCCGGCCTGCCGTCGGGCCTTTCGTTCAACAGCACGCTTGGCGTCATCTACGGCACGCCCTCTGCGACACCCACTTCCCCCGCGAGTTCCACGGTGTGGTTCAGGAAGGGAACGGAGACGGCCACGACGGTGTTCACCGTGCAGCCCTGCCCGGTGCTGACGCTCGCGGTGGAGGCCTATGGGGCGGACGGCGAGCCGCTGGCGGACGTGTCGGCGTTCCGGGCGACGGGCGCCGGCGCCACCTACAAGGCGAACCAGTCCGTGTCCCTCGGCGCTACGGCGCCGACCGACTACGTGTTTGCGGGATGGTACGATGCGGACGGCTACGGAAAGGGCTTTGCGCTCGAGGGCTACGCGAAGGACTATCGTCAGGCGTCGTTCACGTACACCATGCCGGCGGAGGACACCACGCTTACCGCCGTGTTCGTGCACAAGGCCATTGATGCCATGACGCTTATGCCCGAATGGTCGAGCGTCGAGGCGGCGGCAGGCCAGGCTCTTTCCGTCGATGCGCCTCTCGCCATGGTGTTGAAGAGCCTCTTTGTGTCGCGTTCGTTGCCCACTTTCACGGTGTCCGGCTCCATTCCGGGCGTGTCGTTCGATTCCCAGACGCTATTGTACAAGGGCACGCCTACGACACCCGGTTCCTATGAGCTGACCGTTACGGCGAAGAACCTTTCCGGCTACGCAATGACCTGGTTCGTGAACGTGCGCGTGGGCAGCGGCGGCACCGCTCCCGCCGCGCCGGAGAACGGCTTGGCCGACTATGTTAACGCGACGGCATTTGACGGGATGCTTGTTGGCGATGTCGTCTCGGCCGACGGATTCCTGCTTGGCCGGGCCGTCGGTTCGGGATCGACGCAGCAGGGCGTGACGAGCGTGAGCGGCCTGCCGACGGGGCTGACGCTGAATACTGTGACGGGCGTGGACGGCGAAGGGCAGGCGGTCACCGAGTATCGTGCCTACGGACTTCCGTCGCGCGCCGGAAAGTACACGGTGACGTTCTCCGGCCGGGTTGGTACGGCGTCGGCAAGGACGGTTCTCTATGCCTACGTGGCCGACACGCGCAGCGCGTGGCTGCCGATCGCCGTGGCAGACGGGTGCGATGGGCTTGGCACGGTGAGCGGCGGCGCGTCTTTGACGGCTGGCGGCAACGTGGCGAATCCCGCGGCGACGTTGAGCCTGGGCGCTTCGGCCGCTTCGGGCAACGTGTTTGCCGGCTGGTACGCGGATTCGGCGTGCACGGTTCCCGCTGTCGACGGGCAGGGCAAATATGACTACCGCACGGCCTCGCAGTCGCTCACGGTCAACGCCGAGATGAGCAAGGCCTGGTATGCGAGATTCGTGGCGAAGGCGGATGACACGGTCGTCCAGGCGAGCTGTACGCCCAATCCTGATGGCTATGAACCCGGCAAGGAGATTTCCCCTCTGTCGATCAGGGTTGAGTCGCTCTCTCAGCCTACGGTTTCCGTTTCGGGACTCCCGAGCGGTCTCTCCTTCAACTCTTCCTCGCTCTTGATCACCGGCACGCCTACGACGCCGGGCCTGTACACGGTCACGATCTCGTCGCGCAATCTCTCGGTGACGACGAACGTGACGACGTCCGTGCAAATCAAGGTCAACAACTTCCGCAGCGGTCTGCTGCCGGAGCTCGGCGATCTCTACGACTCGTTCATTCCTGGCGTTTCCGTGGCGTGGACGAACGCCGACTTTGTCGGGTGGTCGGTGTCCGGCCTGCCGTCGGGCCTTTCGTTCAACAGCACGCTTGGCGTCATCTACGGCACGCCCTCTGCGACGCCCACTTCCCCCGCGAGTTCCACGGTGTGGTTCAAGAAGGGAACGGAGACGGCCACGACGGTGTTCACCGTGCAGGCCTGTCCGGTGCTGACGCTCGCGGTGGAGGCCTATGGGGCGGACGGCGAGCCGCTGGCGGACGTGTCGGCGTTCCGGGCGACGGGCGCCGGCGCCACCTACAAGGCGAACCAGTCCGTGACCCTTGGCGCGACGGCGCCGACCGACTACGTGTTTGCGGGATGGTACGACGCGGGCGGCTACGGAAAGGGCTTTGCGCTCGATGGCTACGCGAAGGACTATCGTCAGGCGTCGTTCACGTACACCATGCCGGCGGAAGACACCACGCTTACCGCCGTGTTCGTGCACAAGGCGTTGGACGCGATCAAGGTTGGCGCCGACACCGGTTGGATCGAGTTCGCAACCGGTCAGAACGTGACGAATTCCGCGAACGCGACATTCCTTAAAGCGCGCTTCTCCTCGCGTTCGCTTCCGACGTTGACCATAACGGGTAGCATCCCCGGCCTCTCCTTTGATTCGCAGAAGCTCCAATATGCCGGTACACCAACGACGCCGGGCCTCTATGAGCTTGTCGTGACGGCAAAGAACGCCTCTGGCTATACCGCGACAACCTTCGTGTCGGTTCGCGTGACCGACATTGTGGACGAGACGGGAACCATCAAGTTGGTCATACCCGAACAAGGGTTCGTGGAAGTCCCTGTCGGCGTTGCGCTTACGGAGGCAGACGGCATCTACCTTCCATCCTCGCCGGTAACGGTATCCGGCTTGCCGTCCGGCCTCTCGCGCGATGCGGCGACCGGGCTGGTGACGGGCACTCCGTCGACGGCCGGGAACTACACCGTGACGGCGACCAGCGGTTCCGCGAAGGCGACCATGCTGTTCGTGGTGACGCCTGAGGACAAGTTGGCCGACTATGTCAACGCGACGGCATTTGACGGGATGCTTGTTGGTGATGTCGTCTCGGCCGACGGATTCCTGCTTGGCCGGGCCGTCGGTTCGGGATCGACGCAGCAGGGCGTGACGAGCGTGAGCGGCCTGCCGACGGGGCTGACGCTGAAGACTGTGACGGGCGTGGACGGCGAAGGGCAGGCGGTCACCGAGTATCGTGCATACGGCACGGTCACGTCCGCCGGCAGGTATTCGGTCACGTTCTCCGGGCGTATCGGCACGGCATCGGTGCGAACTGTCCTGTACGCTTATGTGGCCAGTACGGGCAACCATTGGCTACCGATCGCCGTGGCGGACGGATGTTACGGGCTTGGCACGGTGAGCGGCGGCGCGTCTTCGACAGCGGGCGGCAACGTGGCGAATCCAGGCGGCTCGCTGTACCTCAGCGCTACCGCGAAGTCCGGATCGGCCGCGACGAACTCCTACGTTTTCGCCGGCTGGTATGCGGATGCCGCGTGCACGGTTCCCGCCAGCGACGGGCAGGGCAAGTACGACTACCGCACGGCATCGCAGTCGCTCACGGTCAACGCCAAGATGAGCGAGGCGTGGTACGCGCGGTTCGTTACGAAGGCGGCGGATACGAACCTTTCGCTTGTATGCACTCCGCCTGCGGCAGGCTATGTGGTAAGCAACGCCATAGCCGAACTGGCCGTGACAGTGAATTCTTTCTCCAAGCCGGTGGTTACGGTTACGGGACTTCCTTCGGGGCTCGTGTTTGACGCCAATACGCTTACCATCAAGGGTACGCCGACAAGAACAGGAACGAACACCGTCACGTTCTCCGTGTACAACCAGACGGTGACAACGTCTCGCACTTATACGCAGAAAATCATCATACGTGAGCCGGGGACGGATCTCGTGACGGTTTCCTTCGATGAGGATACAATCGTGTCTGTGAAATATGACGGCCAGCCGATCGCGAACGGTTCTGTCATCGAAGCCGATGCCGGTGCAGTTTCTTTGGAGGTCATTGCGGCAGGTTGGCATGTGCCTACATGTTCGGACGAGACAGCGAAGCAGACGCCCGGGGCTACAGATCAGGAAATCGCATTCGCTGTCACGGTCGAAGGTGAAACCGCCGTCTCATTCCTCGGCGAAAAATACGCGAGGGGTGAGAATATTGTCATAGACGGCAAGAGCGTGGATGCCGGATTGGCTGCGGAGTGGGCGTTGTCAAATGTCGTTTCCATGGCTGACTTTGCGACATATTATGACGACTACCTTCTCAACGAAGCGCCGGGGGCTGGCGGCGGAATTGCGATTGCCGCAATTTCCCAAGATGCAGTCAAGGGGCTCTTGACGTTGACGGTCGTCCGGACGAAGGATTGCTTCTCGCTGGATAAGATAAACGGTACGCTTGTACTGTTGGGCACGTCTGCGCTTGGAGTACCGTTCGAGCCTGTAGCGTCGGCGGATGTCACGATCGAGGTCGATGCCGAAAGCGCGACTCTTACGCTTGACATGCCGACCGACAAGACAAAGTTCTTCAAGGTGGAAGTAAAGTGATGAGAAATACCTTCAAGCATTTCAACCTCGCCGTCCTTGCGGGCATGTTGCTTTTGGCGGTCCTTTTGGGCGTCCTGAACAATTTGTGCGTTGACGAGGATTACAAGGTCCATTGGTTTGGAGGCCCTGTTGTTTCGTCGGAAGAAGATGAGAATGAATTATGAAGATTAAAGAACTGCTTGCAGGTGTCTTGGCTTCTCTTTGCCGGTTGGGGCTGGGTGGATTGTTCGTCTATTCTGCCTATGCCAAGATAAACGACCCAGGAATCTTTGCCGATGCCGTTATGCGCTATCGGATTCTGCCGAAGTTTCTCGTGGGGTTGTTTTCGCTGACGATTCCGATGCTTGAGTTGCTCGCTGGGGCGGGGTTGGTGTTCACAAAGTGGTCACGCGAATCTGCTCTGGTGGTGGTTGTGATGTTGGCAATGTTCATAGTTGCCCTCTTTCAGGCTCAGGTACGCGGATTGGACATAGCTTGCGGGTGCTTTGGAATGCCCGAAAAGGCAGGGAAATTTGAATTGATCTATGCGATGGTCCGTGATGTCGTCCTGCTTGTTCCTGCTGCGTGGCTTATGGCGAGACGGAACGATTGGCTGTTTGCCATGCGCAGAAGCCGTGCTTTACCAATTTTTGTGATGGCTTTAGCTGTGCTGGGGGCAGGAGCCAAGACCGTGGAGCTCAACGTGTCTTCCGGCCCAGTGCGGCCTGGCGAATGGAACAGTAATTTTTCCGCAGTGAAGGCGGAGGCGGAGAAAATGCATCGGCCGATGGTTTTCTTTCACGCATTCCCACGCTGTGTGCGGTGCGCACGCCTCAAGAAGGCGATGGCGGGAGAAGCGTTCAAGATGTGGTGCGAAGAACGAAGGCCGTTTCTGGCGTTTGTGCAAGAGTCTTTGAGGGAGGGGCTTTCCGACGATGGTAAGCTTGCGGCAGCCTTTGTCAAGGAAGCAACCGCAAGCAGGATCAGAACCCCCATCATAGGTGTCTATTGGCCACGTGAAGACGGAAATACAAATCGCTTTGCGTTTTCTGCGAGTCCTGGCGCAATGGGTGTCGCCAAGCCTGAAAAACCTCTCATTCATGAGTTCATGACAGCTCTTGACCAGCGACTTGCGGATTATGTGGCGTCAATCCCCGGGCATCGCACTTCTTCGCAAATTCTTAAAGCTAGTGTCCGGACCGTTACATGCCGAGCCGACTTGAATGGTGCGGAAGGGAAGATCAAGATGACGCCTAAGGACGGTATACTGCCAGAAGGTGGAACCGTAACGCTGGAAGCGATTCCTCAGAAGAGTTCAGTGTTTCTCGACTGGCGTGGCCCAGATGGTTCGTGTGCCGGGTATGACCCAAAGCTGGAAATTGCGCAAAGGATGCCTGGAGGATGTTATGTTGGGCGGTTTAAGAGGAAATCTGATTGTCGGCCTCCGATTGTCCTGTCGCCCGCCTCGACAACTCTTGTGGCTCGGATAGGGCAACCGTTCACCTATAAGATTGAAGTTGCCGAGGAGAGCCAGCCGGTCGTTTTCGACTTCCAAGCGGACGAAGAAGATATGTCGGTGGATTTGAGTCTCGGCTTGCGTTCAGGATTGCTTAGGTTTCTTGCAGGAGAACCGACAACCAACATGGTCACTGTAGTTATTTTGGGTTCGGATGATGCACATACCCGCACGAATGTCATCTTGCGGCTGATTTCAGAGTCCGTTCGTTGATTGAGGGATTAGAGAGTGTTTGTTCCATGGTCGAAGTGTTTTGAGATTCCTTGTCGCCACGTTGTGGAACGACCACACTTGAACATATCGGCATGACAGAAGGGACGTTCGCGGACGAACGACCTGGTGGCGAGGGCGGGGGCTGACCGGTTACTGGGTGTGAATATTTCCTGTAGGGTGGTCAGGCCGCGATTCTGAAGTTTGAGCGCATCGTCGCCCGCAACAGGGCGATGCCAGCCGCATTCTTGTGGCGCCAGTGCATTCCCGCGAGCTTGCACCTTGCTGCGACGAGCGTCTTGCATGCGGACTCGATTATGCCCGATCCGATGTAGTATCCGTTTCTGCGCAACCTGCGGTAATCCATCATCCACACGCGCTCGCGCAAGTATGCAAGTGCCTTGGCCGCGTCGCCGCCGATTCCGTCCAGCCGCGCCCCGAACGTCTTCGCGAGATTCTTCATTAGCGACGCCCCGCACCACTTCTTGAGAATGCCCTTGAACCTCTTGTAGTCGGAGCCGAGTTCGCCGGACTTGCTCAGGGCCTCGAGCATCTTGTGGAGATAGCCTGCGGCGTGGACGAAGTCGAGCGTCCGGATGGCTCCGCAGTCCTTGAATGCGTGTTCCCATATCTTCTGGACCCATGTCGCCCCGTCGCCGATGAACTGGACGCGGTTGATCTTGCCGACACCCGCGCGATGCTGGCGCAGCAGATCCCGACGTTCAGCGCGAGGAGTTTTTTTTAGAGCCGTCGTCGAGGTTCTCCTCGACCGCCGCCGCCTCGAACCGCGCGATGAGTTTCTTCATGCCCTTGTACTTGCGCGTCAGGCCGAGGACTCGCCCGTAGGCGGCCTTCGGGATGCGCTTCGACTTCTGCTTCCCGCTCGCGGCGTCGGTATAGGTGTAGATCGGCTGCGCCTCGTACACCTTCAACTTGCCGTCCTTCCGCATCCGCTTCTCGGTGGTCCTCCTGACGCTTCCGGGAAGGAACTCCCCATAGGCCGCGATCTCCGCGAGAACCGACGCCGTCGTGTCTGTCTTTTTGGACATTTGTCGCCCCCTTTCTAATCAGTCTATAAACTATAGACTGATATTATACCATAAACTCACATCGGTCTGCAATAGGGAATTTGAAAAAAAATGAGGCAGGACTGTTCCGGTCTACCTCACACTATTTGCCCACACCCCCTCCAGCTGATTGTGCGTAATCGGTCAGTGAAGTGCATGGTCGTCGCTCCGAGGCGCATGGCGCGGTGGTCCTGTTCCGCTCACTCGCCTTGCGGCGAGTGCTCGTAAACGGCCCACCGCATCCATGCGCCTCTGCGCTCCGC
>Ga0265298_10001692_pt1 | contig 32388 bp, 39 predicted proteins | sample AusTroGonzalo_MG_3_FD_193486 | JGI IMG/M metagenome (GOLD analysis project Ga0265298, IMG submission 193486) | Bovine rumen microbial communities from tropical cattle in Woodstock, Queensland, Australia - Gonzalo_01 | ecosystem: Host-associated > Mammals > Digestive system > Stomach > Rumen ... | reverse complement strand
GTGGACTTGGACGACAACGAGAACGGTGGCGATGCTGGCGACGACAACACCAACAGCGCGGGCCAGGGCGGTAACAACAACAATCCTCCAAGCGGGGAGCTTGAGGGATGACCTTCGGGATGTATGATGTAAGAGGGAAGATGTATGTCGGCTCTCTTGTTTTTTTTGAACACGAATTGAACGAATTATAAGGAACTATGATTAAGGAATTTGTTTTGGCATGGGATGCCAACAAGGAAAAACTGAGAAACTATATTGCTTCTCACGACCAAGAAGAGTACAATGAATACTCGAAGATTGTGCGGATAATTTTCGAGCAAGTAATTAACCCCTACTACAAAGGTACTGAATACAGCGAGTTCGACCTTAACAAAATCCACGAGATTGACGATGGCGATTACCAAGGTACGTTGATGTATCTGATTCCGTGCGAGACTTACCAGCCGTCGCAATGGGAGTACGTCATTACCTTTGTCGGCTACGGCTCTTGCAACGGTTGTGATACTCTGTTGGGTATCAGTGGCTATGACGACGGCAAGCCTACGAGCGAACAAGTGAAGGAATATATGGACATGTGTTTGCACATTCTTCAGCATTGCAAGTTCCCGTACAACGACCAAGATGAGGACTGACGTATGATAGGATTTTTATTTGGAATACTCATCGGTGGAGTGATTGGAGTGTTTGCAACTGCTATTTTATGTAACAATAAAAATTAAGAAAAATGAAATTAGTAGAATTACCTTATATTTATTCAACGCTGGCATTCGTGTTAAGCATTGTAATGGTGATTGTGTTCGTTTATTATTTAACAAAAAGAAGTAAGTATGGAAGCAAAAATTAAAATGATTAACCCCGAAATTCTGGCAAAGGCAGGTGAGGTAGTAACCTTGCGGGTAGAGTTTGAAAGGCCGTGTTGGTCTTGTATTCACGAAAGGCGCGACAAAGTCCCTTACAAAAGATTAAGCGACCAACAAGGAGGAACGGTACACGTCTGCGATGCCGTCGTTCACGAAGACACAACCAATTTTATTGTATCCATTGGCGACGAGGGCAGACCTGACCTTGCCATGACTGCCGACATCGGGCAGCTGTGGTGTCCAGTGACCGTTATCAAGGACGATGAGCCTGCACCTACGCCTACACCAAGCCCCGAACCGTCGGTAAAAGACTTGGGGGCATACAAGTACAAGTATTGTTCTACGGGCGACATCCATATATGTAAGGCAGCACCCTCAAACCCTGACGGAGATTGGGGCGACGAAGCGGACTTCAAGGCTGGTATGGATATTTGCGCAGCCGACAAAGAGATTAAGTTTATCGGTAGTTGCGGTGACTTGGCGGAGGCACAGACGAACGAGGGTGACAAACACCCCGAATGTGTGTGTGATGCGGACTTTAAGGAACTGACAGAGATGTTCGATGTCAATTATTGGCAGATTGCTGGCCTTAGACTTTTCTCGTGTCTTGGCAACCATGACTATTACGGCATCTTCGAGAGCCGTAACGGGGACGAGATAAACGGCAAGAAGAACAGCGAAACCATCGTCGGTTATAACGCTGGCGTATGGAAAAGACTTGCTTTGTGGCCTACGGGTCAGCAGATAAACTCTATCCAAGCCAACGGAAGGTGTCGTATCACATTTGAACTTGAAAAAGGAAAGGACAAGGCCGAAGGTCAGTCTGATATGCGTTTCTTCTCATATTGCGATTACGTCGATTTGTATGCAAAGAAAGGTGGTTATAACGGCTCTATATGGGATAGCAACAAAGGCGGCATCAGCGACGAGGCTATCCGAGTGGCAAAGCAGTATGTGAACAACAACTGGAGTGCCGTCAAGGATAACCTTATCCTATGGAATAGCGGTGGCGGTCACGGACGTAACGGCTACAGCAAGTTGAACTATTGGATGAAGAAAGACAACGATGTCTACATCTTCCTTTCCGTTGACTACGGCGACGACAATTGGGGTGTGACGAACACATGGCACGACAGGGTTATCCATGCCCGCCATATCATCGACGTGAACTCCGATGACCCGTATATCAAGCGTATGGTCGAGTTCGTAAAGGACACAGGCTATTCCAAGGCCGACGAGCCGTACAACTATCAGTATTACTCGCCGAATTCCCTTATCTGGTTGAAGGAGATTTTGGAGAACAACACTGGCTGCAAAATACACCTTTGGATGCACCACTCTACACCTCACAGGGTCGGCAATGACGAGCCGATAGATGACAACCTACCGAAGAATGGCGGATGGTCTTATGCCGTCATCAGTCCAGACGGCGACATGGACGCAAGAGAGGGTGGAAAGTACAACAAGGGTTCTAACACGCTCACGGGTATTGAATTCTGGTTCTTCAACAAGCTGTTCAATATGTATAGCAATATGATTGTTTATACAGGACATATCCACAAGACTGGCGAGAACAAGTATCACGTTGACAACAGGGACTACCAGATTGTCATGCCGTCAACTGGGAGCCCGTATGCTTACACCAAGGACAGTATGACACCGAAGGAAGGTAGCGGTGCTTGGATTGTTTCATTGCCGTCGTTGTCGAAGCCAAAACTTGTCAGCAATGGCGGTAGTTACAGGCTTTACAAGGATGCCGAAATGTGCATCGTGGAGGTGTACGAAAAGGGTGTGGTCATCAAGTGCTACAAGATTGTAAAGGACAGCAAGAACGTCTACGACCCCAGCAAGCCCTTGTTCGAGAAAGTGATTCAACTTATCAAGTAATTATGAAAGAAAAAGGTGTTATAGAACTTAAAGAAAGCAGCGTAGTCGAAGAAGATGTTACGAAACGCATCCGCACGACAGGCGTCAAGGGACTTAGTTTTGAGAATGCAAAGGAGTTGGGATTCTTCACAAGGATTTCCAACCTCCTTTGTGTTTGCCATGCAACCATCATGGCATCCTATCGCATATACTGTGGCGTAAGCAGTCTTTTGAACGACTTTAATGCCAAACGTAACGACATCGCAAGGGAAATGAACTTGTTTGAAAAGTCGTTCGGGCGGTTTACGGACTTTTGGACTGGCTATTACGCTCATGGCAATGCTGGTGTTGAAGTCAACGAAGAAACTGAAGTGCTTTTCCGTCGCATCATGGAATGGGCGCAACTGCCTATGGAATGGAATCTTGGTGACGAACAGAGGGTTGACACGAAAGACATTGACTTTGCAATACGAGCCAACATAAACGACAAACAATACACGTTTTATAAAACTGAAGTTGAATGCGAACAAGTTGGCGAATACAACGAATCGTGGTGCGTGACAAAATATGACATGGCAAGCCACGAACAAACGACCGTCGAAGAAAACATGGATAAAGCGTCGGCAATGATGGTAGCAAAGAGGCTTTCTGCCGAGGACACAAAGAACATCTATACGGCAAGTGTAGTTAGAGAATACATTGAAAAGCGTATTGATGTGACACCATACAAGGCTTACATTGCCAACGAAACCATAGGAAGTCTAACAAAAATGCATAAATAATATGGCAACACCGTTAAACAACTGGGTATCTAATAATGAGAAGGTATCCGAGGCCGCGCTGAAGGCTGTAGAAAAACTCAGAAAGATAGAAAAGAAGCGCAGAAAAGAGGGCTGGAAATGGATAAGGCTGTCTCCGAGGACAAAGGTTTTCGTCCCTTGCGACAAGAGAGGGAATCCCACCGAAGTAGGACAGAAAATAATTGAGAACGCCAAGAAAACGTGCTTCTGACAGGCGGATTAACAAAGTTTATGTGTTCAAATTTGGAATATTTCAAATTTGTGCGTATCTTTGCACTCGTTAATTTATCAAACACAACACGTTATGGTACAGTTTAAGAGAGAAATTATTGACTATTTGAGGCTTCCGTCTATACCGCTGAAAGAGTGGGATGGCAAGTCAAGTTTCAAGAACTGCGTGGCAGTAGTGTTCTTGTCGACAGGGTACGAGGCATACGCTGTGGCATCGTTTGACGCTGAGAATGACGACAAACCGAGAATCGTGAAAGTGTTCTCGCAAGAGCCGTTCACTCAGATACTGCGAGTGTATGTCGTTCCTCAGTACATGGATGTAGATGACATTAAGGATGCAGACCTTGACGATGAGTCCAAGAAACGCGCAGAAGAGCTCGCAAAAGAAGCTAAAGAGATTGAGGACGAAGGCGTTGAAGAAGAGACTAAAGAACCAGAGAACGAATACTGGTTTCCTCATATAACGTCAGACGAGGAAGCTCGGGCATATATAGCAGCGTACAATAAGACGAACAAGATTAAGGGACGCGTGCCGAAGACTCACGAAGGTCTCGTTATGAGACTGTCTGTAATCTATGCAGAAACAAACAAAAAGTAATATACAAATATAAGGTGAATAGATGTGGAGTCATGACCCATCGAAGAGGTAATCCAACAGCCCTGTCACCTTTTAAATTTGTTGGAGATTAATGTTGGAGATTATGCCTAAAAAATTGTCACAAAATAAAGTTATCGAACGTTTTCGTGAAGTACATGGAGATTTTTACGATTACTCTAAAGTCGAATATGTAAATGACAGAACTAAAGTCTGCATAATATGTCCTTTACATGGAGAATTTTGGCAAGAACCACAAGCGCATTATAGACAAAGATGCGGTTGCCATATATGTGGGATTAATAAGACGTCTAGCAAAAGAAATGTTGGATTAGAAAAATTTATTGAAAGAGCAAATGTAATTCACGATAATAAATATGATTATAGTAAAACCAAATATATAACAAGCAAAATAAAAGTTTGCATTACATGCCCAGACCACGGAGATTTTTGGCAAATACCAAATAGTCACTTAATGGGGAAAGGATGTCCTAAATGTGCAAATATAATTACTGCAAACAAAAACAGAAAAGATACAGAATATTTTATAAAACTTGCCCGTTCTGTGCATGGGAACAGATATTTATACGACAAAAGCGTTTACGTGTCTAACCAAACAAAAATAACTATAACTTGTAGAGAACATGGAGATTTCGAGCAATTGCCAGCAAATCATACTCAAGGCGCAGGATGCCCTAAATGTAAATCAGAATTGATTAGTACTACGCGAAGGAGCAGTACTGAGGAATTTATTTCTAAAGCGCGGATGGTTCATGGTATGGATTTTGATTATTCTCTAGTTGTATATAACAAAAAGGACGAAAAAGTTAAAATTAGATGCAATAAGTGTGGCAGAGTATTTGAGCAAACCCCTAATTCACATTTATATGGTACTGGGTGTCCACATTGCCAAAGTTCTAAAGGAGAAGACAAAATAGCGATATTTCTTTCTAAAAATAACATTTCTTATAAACGACAACAACAAATATTTTCAAGCGATTTGTTTTGTAGAACAAAAATGTTCAAGGTTGATTTTTATCTCCAAAACAATAATATTATAATCGAGTACAACGGCGAGCAGCACTATATTCCAATAAAACATTTTGGTGGTGAAGAAAAATTTGAAATACAACACGAGAGAGACTTGTCGTTACGCCAATATTGTGAAGATAACAAAATAAAACTTATAGAGATACCATATACGGAGTTTTGCAATATAGAGAAAATATTAACTAAAGAATTAAAAATCAATAAAAAGAACAGATAAATTTGGAATATTTAAACTTTATGATTATCTTTGCAAACAAGTTATAAAAACAAAAAAATGGAAAAGAAGAAAAAAATGACAAATGCGCAGCTTTTAAGGAGAATACAAAAGTCTCCGCTGCACTTGGATTTAACAAAATCGACTATCAGCGTCTATTTCTCTGATAAAGGTCTTCGCCTCGTATCAGACAACGACTACTGTGTCATAGAGACTGGATTCCATCGTCACGTTTTCTCTAACGTGACTTCTGCAGGAATATCACGTCCTTGGCTGTACACGAAGCGAATTGTCGAGATAGCAAACGCACACCTAGAAGACTGCAAGACAGAAGACGGATACTCGTTCTCTAAGCTGCTTGAATCTCTCAAGGCCAAAGAAGACAAGACAGAGTACAATATCTGCGTATTATGGTACTGGTGGTGCTACTGTATCTTCCAACCCCTCTATTCTATCGGCGAGTCAGAAGTCGAGCAGTTCTTGGTCTACGAGTCGTATATCCACAACATTGCACGCAACTCGGTTCTGCTGTCAGAGAAGACGGATGGCATGACAAACAAGGAGTTCTTGAGCAGAGTTGAAGAAGAGAAAGCAAAATTCTTGGAGGATATGGACGAACGTGTCCTGTTTGAGAAGAAGACAGATGAAGAAGTTGCGAGAGAGAACATAGAAGCAATTCAAGAGCAGGAGTTGAACGAACAGACGAAGCAATGAACGAAGAGTACGAATGGATTAGCATATCTGAGCTGGCTTTGCGTATCGGCAAGTCAAAGCAGACAGCGTACAACCTCATAAAGAAGGGCGTCTATGAGACGAAGACTTTCAGCAGAGGCAGAATGAACGGCTATCTCGTTAAGTTCAATACCTCGAGAAGTGTTCGACAAGCTCGACGCACTGAAGAAGAATCTTGAAGACGAAATAGATAACGTTAAAAAACAGTTTTGATATGGCAACAGCAAAAGAAAAACAGGACTGGCAGGCTCAAGACGACGCCTACACTATGGCTCGCTATCAGGAGATAATGGCAGACAAGAAACGTGCTGCACGCGCAGTCAAAGCAGCCAGACAACAGGCAGACGCCATGCAGAAGCAGGCTGACGCCATGAAGAGCGCTGCGATAAACAGAGACAGTGTTATATACAAACAAAAGAAAAAGAAGTGATATGGCAAGCAAATCAGCAGAATACTATCGCACGCACCCAAAAGCGCGAGAGAAGAAGAAGCAGTACGATACTGAGTTCGAGAAGAAGCCAGAGCAGCGCAAGAAGCGCTCTGAGCTGACTCAGCACAACAGAGAGCACGACGAGAAGTACGGCAAGGCGTCTCGCAAGGGAAAAGACGCGTCGCACACGTCTCATGGCATCGTATACAAGTCGTCGTCTGCAAACCGTGGAAGCAAGTCTGACACAGCTGGAGACCGTCGCGCCCGAGGTGGAAAGAAGAAAAAATAACATAACTTACGAAAACAGAGAACAAATATGAAAGTCACTTTTGAAGTGAACGAAGTGTTGCCGAAGCTCGTTGACGTAGCATCGGTAATCAACAGCAAGAACAGCATCGCGATTCTTTCCGACGTGTGCATCATGGTACGAAACGAAAGTATCATCATGACGGCAAGCGACGGAGAGAACTGGGTCACGGAACGTGCAGACATCTTGACTTCAGACATGGAAACAGCTTTCTGCGCGGTGGCAAAGGACTTAATCAACTGTCTGTCGACTCTTCGTGATGAGAATATCACGATTACGCTCGATGAAGATACGAAAGTGATGACGATGGACTATGTCAGCGGAAAGATAAATCTGCCGTACGAGTCTGCAGACGACTTCCCGAATCCTAATCTCAGCGTTGACAGTGCAAGCGAGGTTATCGTCAACAGCAGCCTTGTAAGAAACGTCATAAAACTTGCCAGCACATCAACATGGAACAGTGTTGTACACCCAATCATGAGCGGCGTGCATTTTGGATTCTCGGACGGCAAGATGACTGTAAACGGAGCAAGCCATCTGAGAGTCGTAAAACTTGTCGAGGATGTTGTGCTGAACGGCGACGAATACACACAGTTCACTCTACCACCGAAGGCTTCGTCAGTCATGCTGAGCGTTCTTGATGGAGTCGATGAAGATGTGAAGCTAAGATTCACAGACAAAGCCGTGTCTGTAAGCAACAGAAACTTCAAGATTACCGCACGGCTTCTTGATGGCAGCTATCCAGACTGCAACATGGTCATACCGAAGAGCAACACCGTAAGCGTGGAGGTAGATAACGAGCAGATGGTGAGGGCATTAAAGCACGTGCTTTCAATTGACAACGCAAGCAGACTCGTGACGCTGTCCCTTTCTGCGGACTCGATTACTGTCAGCGCAGAGGACTTTAACTTTGGAAGAAAGTCTGAAGAGGCTGTGTGGTGTAAGAATTACACTCAGAGCGAGCTCAGTATATGCTTCAACGGAGAAGTCTTGTCAGAGACGCTTCGAAGCATAGATAACGACAGCGTCATACTTGAGATGTCAGAGCCGAAACGACCAGCTATCATATCTTCAAAAGACGAAGAAGAGAGGATGAAGTATATATCCGTAATTATGCCGATGGTCGTTCAGACACCGATTGTTTAATAAATATTGGTATGTTATGTCACAGAATACGCCTACACTTATGCAAAGCGAAGAGCTGTCCGCCCCTTGGAACGACTCTCTTGAGGATTTGTATCCGTTAATGGCAAAAAGCAAAACGAAGCGAACATGAACGACTACGGATACACAAACGGATATATAGAGCGCAAGTGTGGAGGAAAGTACGAGGGCTCTGTAAGCGTGCAAGGTATAGACTTGTCTCCGATAGAAGCGACGTTCTTCAAGAGCGAAGACGATAGCTATTTGTGGCTGAAGAGAAAGCCTATCATGGAATATGACATGGAATCACAGTCGTATACGACAAGACAGAGAAGACCGTCGTTCGAAGCATACTTGAAGAAGCAGGCTGAAAACAACGTTGTCGCATACAAAGGAGAGTTCATGTTCATGCGGTTCAGATTCTCAATCTCTGGCGTATGGGACATGGTCATTGGAAAGGATGCTCAGCGTCTCAATTTGTTCGTTGAGCGCCTTCCGATGTCTCAACAGACAATACTTAACGACATAAACGAGAGAAAAAACAGCAAGTTATGATTAATGAAGAGATGATTGCTTCAGACTGGAGAAACTTGGATTCTGTAGAAGACATACTGCTTGCTGTAAGACAGCACGAGGTTGACATCATGGCGTATCTTGCAGACACTGTAGCGTCTCTTTGCAACATAGATAGAGACGAAATGCTGAAGCCAAGCAGCGAAGCGCATCTCGCTCAACCACGATGGCTCTTCTGGTACGCATACAGATACATGACAAGCGAGACTCTTGAAAAAGTCTCTGAAATGACTGAACGCTGTTGCGGACACAGATTCACTCCAAGCGGAATAGGACAGTGCGTGAACAAGATGTCTCAGTTAATAAACGCAGTGCCAATATGGACAAAAAGATGGACTATCATCAAGAAGATAATAAAACTGAGATATGCTGACTCTAACAAGAGTACAGAAAACACGATAACAATAACTGTACCGAAAGAGTTGAAGGACATTATTAACATAGAAATAAAGGAGAAATAAAAATGATTTACGAAGCAACAATCAGTTACAAAAACGAAAAAGGGAATACAGAAAAAGAAAGTTATGTCCTCAACGACAAGGAATCTTGGAGCGACGTTGAAGCGACTTTCTATCTTTCGTTTGACGGCTACAAAGAACTTGACGTTGAATCAATCAAAAGAAGCAAGATTAAAGAGATTGCCAACTCAAGGGAGTCTGAAGACGACCTGTTGTGGATGGCAGAGATGATGGACGTGTTCCATGATGATGAAGGCAACGAGAAGCCACTGAAGTACAAGATTCTGTTCTTCTCCAAGACTTACGAGAGCGCAAACGCGTTCATTACAAAATATTCAAAACAAGGTTATGACATGAGCCTTGTCAGTCTTAAACTCACCAAATTCGCAGACGTGCTATGAACGACAAATTGTACATCGGAATCGACGTGGGCTCGAAAGGGTTCATATCAATGCAGAAAGATGGCGTATGGGAGCATTTCTCAGTCGAAGACAATGACTTGTACCAACTGAGCGAGATAATGCGTCAGACGCGCTTAAAACACGCAAATATCGCATGTGTGATAGAGGACGTGCATGCTCTGTTTGGGAGTAGCGCAAAATCCACGTTTGCCTTCGGCTTCAATAAAGGATACTTGATTGGATTGTTGGCTGCGAATCAGATTCCATATACGCTTGTACAGCCCAAAGACTGGCAGAAAGAACTATGGATTAACGCTGACATGGTCGTGACATACAAAGAAGTGACAATCAAAGGGAAGAAAGTGAGCAAGAAAGAAGTTAATACGAAGCAGACTTCAATCAACTGCGCAAAACGCTTGTTCCCAACGCTCGACTTCAGAAAGAACGAGAAGTGCAAGAAGATTGACGACAACAAGGTCGATAGTATCTTGATGAGCGAGTATGCAAGACGTAAAAACTTATAGATATGCTGGATTTACTTTCTACACAAAACGCGTTACATACGAGGCTCGTTGACTTTAACCTGCAGCAGTATTTGTTCGTCCTTCAAGTCGTACTTGGAGAGAGAATAGAAGTTGCGTACGCGAACACGTTCGACACCGCTGAGTTTAAGCGCAACGTGCCAAGCGAGGACGAAGAAGACTATCTCGCTAAACTCAGACGCGACGCAGAGAACATGATGGATACTCAAGAGTGTGTACAGCTTAGGGACGAGCTCGAGTCTTTGTACAACTCTGACATACAAGCGAAAGCAACCAATTTCAAAGGGTATCGCTTCAGTGGTGAGGATGTGCAGAAGCTTCTTGCGGACTTGTTGCACGATAGAACGTCCGACCTCTCAGAGGCAAGTGTCAGGGATATTCTCGCACTACTGAAGATGATGTACGAGAATGGGTCTCTCGACTCTGGAGACACGTTCCAACGACATTGGGTGACTCTCCCAAAGAAGTACGACTGCATCTGCCCCAACTGCAACCACGAAATCTATCTGGTAGAAGGAGTTGATAACAGATGCAACCACTGCTCTCATATCATCAGGTGGTCAGAAGAAGAGCAGAGATTCTACCCGAATCCAGATAAACTGTAAGTTATGATTGCGACGATTAACATAGACATATATTTGAACTGCGTCATCATCGCTGCAGGAATCGACGAGAAAGAGTTCGACAGACTGTACTACGACAACGTTACAAAAATCACTGACGATGAGTACAAAGCCATAAGAAAAGACATCGCTGACAAGAGTTCGTGCGACGGCTTAACAACTACCCTTGATTGTGGTAACGTATTTGTGTTTATACGAAAGGGTCGTGAGAGGTACGATTTGACTGTGGCGCACGAATTATATCACGCCACAAATAGAGTTCTTATGCGCGCAGGCGTTTTGCATGATGAACATGACGAGCCGTACGCATATTTACTTGCATGGCTTACGAACGAATACTACAATAGATTGGACGACTACGAAAATGGAAATGCAAAGTAAGATTCGCGGTGCAAGGTTTGCATTGGCAAAACGAGATGTGCGAAATATGGTAGATAAAACTTTTATTCTAAAGGAGAACAGCTTTGCAATAAGAAAGAAGATTGAGGAAAGCGGTATTGACGTTTGTGTTTGCGCTTCTTTCGAGGATGCTGACTGGTTGGACTTTTCCACAGTCGTTGACAATGGCGTGCATGGCGTCGGCTATCCTTATGAGGGTGAAACCAAGGAAACGACGTTGGCCATCTATGTACACGAATTGAAAAACCCTGTATGGTGCAAAAACGTTGACGAGTTCATTAACGAAATAAAAAGGTGGTATGCGAGTAAGGAAAATAGCGAAACAGCTTAAACGTTGGCATCAAGGGTACATTGGTTGGGATAAAGACAAAGACGAACCAATATTTACATATCACATTGCAAGCCATGATGACAAAGTGCGACACATTATAAGAATGACCAAGAAGCATTATTTTGGACTCGCAAAGAAATACCCACCAGATTCCGTGATGGGCAAGTTGTACATACACAAGGCTTGTAGTCCATATTTGTATGACGAAATACTTGATTTTTGGTGTATAGACTTGTAGATGATAAAAAGAATACAACGAAAGCCCGTATGACGCATTTTAAGACGTTTTGGCGGGCTTTCTTGTGTTTTGTGATAAGTTGTCAGCGGGAAAGAAATTAAACGATGGAATATGCTAAAAGACGCTGCTAAAGAAATTGGAGTGACAAGAGATAATATTAGAAAAGCGATTAAAGAAAACAGGAAAGTAAGAGGACACATGATGCGATATGGAAGCATAATAGAATGATAGAGCCTTACACTGTAGGCTCTATCTACAAGGAACTCCGATTGTACTAACAATCTTCCTGAACAAATATCCGTCGAGATAAGCAGGAACTTCACCATCCCAATTTTCTCCGTAAAAATCCAAAATGGCTTGACATACATGAATGCTCTCATGCACAACGGAATCCCAAAATTGCTCTGCGCTTGTTGGCTTTCCAATAAATACAGCAGACATTTTTAATCCGTAATTTGATATTGTCATGCCGCTATTGTATGTAGAAAGGACACGTAAAGCGTCACTAACCTTTCTTTCTTTCATACCAAAAGACTTCATAATGGGTATCAGTTCCATTTCGTCATCAAATACGTCGAAATCGAAAATCAAAATTATACCCCATTTCCCGTCATCTATATCCACATACTTTGTAATCATACCTTAAATCATCTCGTCCCAATTAATTATAACACCTTTCACGGAGCAATCTGCGAGGTAACGAGAAAATATCTGTCCTTCCGCAGCGTCAACGTCACAAATAGTGTCTTCGATGTACTTTGCAAGATGCTCTTCGTCTTCGATAGAAGAACCCCAATAGTCCGCCCGAACCATTGCGGCTAAATAAAGACTATTATATAAGTCATTGTTCTCAATCTCGATTTTGTGTTTTGAAAGCAAAGACTTTAATTCATCAGCCGTCATCGGTTTTACTTTTTCCATTTTTCCATCAGCCGACTCACGACGCATATTGCTTACTGCAAACTCATAGAGTTTTTTTGAAAAATTCATTCCATAGTAGGACAAATATGTTTTCATATCCTCTGGAATATCATACATTAAAAAATTTGCCATAATCAAATCCTTTCTAATTTATTCTAATTGTTTAAACATTGGAAAGGATTGGACGGGCAAATACCCACCCAATCCCCAAAAGTTAATTACTAAAGATACCTCCCACGACTATCTCGCTGACGACGATACATCTCTTCCTGCTCGTCTTCCATGTCCTCACGAGAATCTCGGTATCCCATGCGATAGTAATGTTCTCGCATTGACGCGCTTGAGTCTCCGTAGTTACGGTAATTACCACCACGATAACTTCTGCGCATTTCGTGTCTCAGACCGCTCATTTCGTCCTCGCGGTCAGTATTTAAAATCAAATATCCCATTTTGCAATTCGGTTTTAGCGGATTACGCAGCACCCGTCGACGGCGAGTCGAGCTTCTGCAGGATGGACAGTATGCTGTCGAGCTTCTTGTCAGTGTCTGCCTGACGCTTCTCCAAGTCGCTTATAGTCCTCGCTTGACGTTTCTCTTCTGCGTATCGAGGGTTCAATACTTCGAGCATCTTCTCGCTCTCAGCGATGACCCCCTTGTGGTAGGGGATTTGGTCAAGAGCCTTCTTCGATGTCTGAAGCATGGCATCCACAGCCTGAAGCATGGCTTCTCTGCTGCCACTGAACGTGTCGTTGCCTCTTGCAGCTATCTCAACGTTAATCGGTATCTCCGAAAACGTCTCGTCTTTGCCGTTGATGGTTGCAACGACGTCGACGACTTGCTGTATCTGAAGTCCAGACATCACGTTAGGCGTCTGCGTAGGGAATTTTGCTCTTGGCTGTGACTTGCTCTTTACGACACCAACCTCAAGGATTGGCTTTTCGGCCTTGCGCAGTACATAGAACGGCGCGCCGCTTGAAATGCTGTTGAAATCCATAATTGTTACTAATTTACTTTGTTAATTAAAAACTTTTTTGTACCTTTGCATCGGGATAGGTTGGTTTGGCCACCGACTGACAAGAGTATTTCTGAGGCTCTTCCCGCTTTTCAAATCCTCAGAAGTTATTTAACTCAGAAAGCAAATGACAAACAAAGAATTTATTGAGTCTATTAGACTCGAAGGAGAAGAGTGGAGAGACGTAGTTGGTTGGGAAGGCTACTACAAGGTTTCGTCTTTTGGGCGTATCATTGTACTAAGCCGCCACGTAAAGCGTTCGTACAACGATAGTTTTTTGACTTCACCTAAATTAGCAAAACTACAGACTTCAACAAACGGTTATCTTCGGGTTGGTTTAACAGCGCAAGGAAGACACCGATTTGAATTGGTTCATAGAATCGTTGCAAGTGCTTTTATTCCAAATCCGCTTAACTACCCGTTTATTGACCACATCGACTGTAACAAAGAGAATAACCATAAAGAAAATCTAAGATGGTGTACTCAATCACAGAACTGTTTAAACCCTATTACACGAGAACGTAGTAGTGCTGCAAAGAAGGGTAAAAGGTCTAAGTGGGCGTGTAGGAGTGTAGTCTGTCTAAAAAACGGAACACTTGTTAAAACATACGATGCTATTAGAGACGCTTACAAAGACGGTCACATAGAACAATGTATCTCAAGGGTTTGCCGTGGTTTAAGAGAGACTTATCACGGATTACAATGGATGTACCTATCCGACTACGAAAATCTTGTCAATCAGTAATGTCAAAGAACACTTGCCCGACGCTTGGGCTTGTTACACAGTAGTACGTGACATCAAGAATAAACGTCCACGGAATCTGTCGTTATAAACGAGGAATACGCTAACACCCTCAAGGTCGCCTGCGGTTGCTGCCGTACCATTCGGAAGAGTTAGGTTGCGTGTTGTTCCGTTTAATGTCAGCGTGACAGGTAGTGTTCCCGTTGTGCCAGCTGGAATCAAGTCTGAAAGGCTTACAGTAAAGTAGCCAATTGGTTGAATCCTTCTAAACCCAAGGGCAATATCCACCGTCTCTGTGCCTACCGTAATTGCAGTAGACTGCAACAAAGGTTGACCTCCTGCGTTAATTGTTATGTTTGTGCAATTCATACGCTTTTACCTCCTTAACCTTTGTTGTTAGAATACTATCGAATTACCAAATCCGTTGCCGTAGAAACCGTTGAAACCACCCATGTAAGGTGTGGTATTCACAGCCTGAATCTGCGGCCACTGAACTGGTACGGTAGGAAGTTGCTTGTCGGCAATCTCCGTAACCTTTGCCTGCAATGGAGCAATCAGTGAATTAACATAACCCGTAATCTGTGCGGTCTGGTTTGCGTTGTCAATCTGACCACGAAGTTGGGTGATGATGTCTGCCTGCGTGTCAATCTTTGCCTGCATATCGCGCTCACGAGCCTGACAGAACTGGTCGTTCATTGCAACAGTCTGGGCGTTGATAGCATTCAGCAACGAATTTGTGTTGCGGTCTGCCTGCGAGCCGAGTTGATTGGTCTGGTTAAGGGTTGCAATCTGAGACTGGTAGCCCTGTTCCATAATCTGCTTCTGTGTCTGGCAGCAGCAACTCTGCAAGGTGCTAATCACGTTAGCGTCACCAGACTGTACAGCGTTAATCATCTGCAAGGTAGACATGCCAAGTTGGTTAGCAATCTGATTCAGGGTGTTCTGTGCGGACTGAATACCTGCGTTCAAGAGGTTGAAGTCTTGACCGACCATTGTACTCATAGTCTGAATAGCGGTTCTTGCCGATTCTCCCTGTGATGTAATAGCGTTCATAATTAACTCACGCCCGCTATCGTTATTAAGTTGGTTGGAAAGGAAACCAAGTTGTCCTGCACCACCACCCCAATTACCAAAGCCGCCACCAAAGCCGCCATTACCCCAACCAAACATTGAGGCGATGATTGCAAGACCGAACAAGTCCGCAATGCTATTGAAGCCGCCGTTTCCAAAACCAAATCCGCCATTACCGAACCCGCCAAAGCCACCGATGGGAATTGAAAAAGGAACATTGCCGAAGCCAGCGTTCCCGTTGTTTTCTGGTAGTTGAATAATTTCTGCCATAGTCTTTAAATCTTAAATTTGTTAATTACTAATTGAAACACACACGTTGTAACGTTACGTGTGCAAATTTACGACCTAAAGAACCATACTACAGCTTGGACTTTTGCAAGTCCATACAAAGACAAAAAAAGAGCACAACCAAGTGATTGTGCTCATTCTTTCTGTGAGTTTTCAGACCTCTACGGCTTAACGTAGTCAAAATAGCTTTTGGCCTTGTCGAAAGCAAGGAAGCCAGTTGCAGCCACGCCCACTGCGACGTAGTAGACGCCGTAGTAGCACAGGTAGCCGATGCCGCCAATTACGCCGAGGACGTAAAGGCAAAGCATGATGAAACAATAAACCTTCTTCATAGTCACGTTTGATTAAACACAAATTGATTCAATCTCCGCCTGAGTCAGCGTGTCTACATCGTCTTTTGTGGCATAGCCGCTGAGGTCAATATAACCAGTATAGGTATCAAACTTGTACGTTGCTGGAGTGCTACCAGATGCAGGCGTATCTTCGACCACAAAGACATTAGTTCCAATGGGGAACGACTTAGGGTCTTGCGCGTCATAGTGCAAGAATCGACTGTCAATGGTGAATGCGTCAAGCATATCCCACATCCAACCAAGATTACTCTCTTGTGGTGTCGGAAGGTTGGCGAACAACAGACTACCCTTTGGCTTCATCGTGGCCTTCAGCTTTGCGTCAATGGCATTGTTCACGTCCGCTGCTGTCTGATAACCTGCGCCATTTGCCAAAGAAGCGTTGTCTGTCGGAACGGGGATATTTACCGATTTTTCCGTTGGTGTCAGAGCCACGTTGTTCACTTTGACGGTTTCGATAACATTTACCTGCGCACCAGCGGACACACCACCAAGTTTCGTCTTTTCTGACGATGTGTAGTTGTTGTCCGTGTGGACGTAGTTCGCATCCGCAACAAAGTTCGAGTCATTTGTGAGGTCACTCGTCTTTGTTGGAATAGTGAGAGCAGAAATAGCCCCACTAACAAGTGTCTTAATCAATCCCCATACGATTGACAAACCAGCACCATCTAATTTCTTGTCATTTGTTTGTACCATAATCTTTAAATTTTTAAAAGTTATACATAAATTATCTACAAATCATCATAATCTCGTATGCAGTAAGCGTTTCGCTACTGTCAATGATTTCCTGTTCATAACCCTCAAGTTGCGCAACTTGTTCCTTTGTCATGATGCCGTCATTATGATGGGTGGCCTCTGGATAGATGGTCTTCTGCTCTACCGCGTCGAGGTCGTCGCGAACTTGGTCTCCGTATTTGTCTAACTTGTAAGCCATGCCAATTTATTTTAAGTTTTATTATTTCTTCCTTCTTACCATGACCGCCTGACCGTCTATGAGCAACAATCTGCCTTCTTCGACCAAGAGGTACTCCCAGTTTCCGACGGATGTCTTGCACACAAGCGACACGCCGATGTTCACGGCCTTGTCGTTCTTTAGTGTTACGCCAGCCACGACGTTCGGGTTTTGCAGTTCCACCTTTGCCGTGACATCGGGGTTTTGCAATGCCGTCGTTACGTCCACATCAGGGTTAAGCATCTCCTTGTCAAATGCCATCCGTCCGCCAGCCATGTATTCTATGACGACGCGCTGGCATCCGTTGATGCCGCAGCACTGACCCGTTGTTACGACATCACCGTACATAGCTGCTGCTTTTGAACCTCCGTCCTAATCCCGTCGGGAAAATCCTCGTCTGGCACATAGGCATAGACGTAAATCCAATACTCGCCGATGCCGAGTTCTTCCGTATCTATCGTGAACAGATACTTATCGTTCTCGTCAAGCATCATCTCCTCCTTGGTTATCACCACTTCCTTCCTTTTCTTCGTGGACTTGATGACCACCTTGAAATCATCCGTAATCATCGAAAAACCTTCCGACGTTATCGTAAGGGCGAACTTGAGTTCCGTACCCAAGTAAATCGTCCTCTGCTGTCCGCTTCTAACATTGTCTGCCATACGTTGTCTATTTTATTGTTTAACTTAGATGTCATTGATATACCCCTCTATTGCTGATATGGCCTTATCCTTCTCCTGCCAGCCCTCGTTAAGGCACTTGTTGATGTAGGCAAATGCAGCCATGTAGAAGCTGTTTAGTTCCTCTGCCGTCTTAAAGGTGTGATACATTGGATTTCCATCTGCATCCTCTCCCAATTTGAATGTCAGTGGGAGGATGGCCGGGACGGCCGATGCCATGCGCTGTGCCTCCGAGAAATTCCTTTGGTTCTCTGCTGAGAGGTAGACGTTGATGTCGTTCCATACGAAGCCTGAGAGTATCTTCTCGTCAGTACGGTTGTTGATGTCACCGAGGATTGCCTCCTTGATGAATGCAAGGCTGATAGAGTTTACCTGTGTCTTATAGACATATACCTCGTACCATTCGTATAGGTCAGAATTTTCTATTTTATTCAAACCGTACCCTATCACTATGCGGCTTCTTTCGTCACGGATAGGAGAAAAGTCTTCCAACAAACCATTTAACTTGTCCATATCTTCACCGATTTTGATTAATTTTTATTGAACAGGACGAATGGGGAGCCCTGTGCTTCTTCCGTAAATACCACTTGTATTAACCTCGCTGTTGCTTATATAGAGCATTCTTGCATCATGGTAGTTTATATAAGTAGAAGACCAATAACACGCCAGAGAGCCCTTACTTGACCAATACGACTCCCAAGTTTCGCCTACACAAGGAAGGAATAAAATGTTATTGTTCGATTTTGACATCAGGCGAACACCTTTTATATTGTTCATTGTTATGAGTTTGTCCGTAACTCCAGCAGCGATGTCATCACCGTTGGCATCAATGAATTTGGTGTATTCACTATTAAACAATTCCACAAAATTGCTTCTCGTCGGCAAACGCCAAGGAGAACCAAGATTGGCACGGGCACAGTCCATAGACGGGGCAACGCTTCCGTTTAGTACGGCACCAGATGTCAAATTGTAATTTGCCTCTGACCATGTGTAGTCAAAACCGCCTGCATCTACAGGGTTGCGTCCTTGGGTATTACCCCAGCTAAAGAATGTACACTCGTACTGGTACTCTGAGGCTGCAAATCCGTCGGCCTGTGTGATGTCGATATTTTTCTTTGCCCACAGTAGGCCAGAAGGCAGACCCATATCCACAAACAAATCACTGGGTGATGAGCTTTGTTCAAGTCCGCTGATACATACAATGTTAAATTTTGTTCCGTCATAGACTACTGTGACCGTATTATTAGTTTTCACAACGCCAGGTTGGAGTTTATTTCCACCAATATAGAGAGGCTTTGCTGGCAGCGAATTGATACTCAGAGTTGCATCAGCACAATTAATTGCATTTCTGAATCTGATACTTAAAGGAATGTTTGGAACCATTACGTAGTTTTCCAATGTCACTGTCTTAGCAGCAACCGTCGCATCAGTAGAACAATCACAAAAGCCAGAACCTATTTCTGCACCGTTGACAATATTATCTTGTTTATAATTCCAATTAAACTTCTCACCCGTGGTGACAAGTGATACATCCGTACCGTCTGATGTAGCGGGCTTGCTTTCGTAGGTCGTGTCGGTAAACTTGGCATCTGACGGGACATCTTTGTTGACGCTATGATTATTTACCGTAGCGGAATTACCTCCATTTGCAGGGCGTGAGTCGCTAAGACGGGAATCATCCGTCTTTACGCCATTGCCGTCTGTCACAATATCTGATGCCGTTACAACATCAGTCGTTATACCGTTTATCGTCTTGGTGATTTTCTTGTTTGTCGTATCATAGCCAACGGTTGACACGGTAGACGTCTTATCAGACTTTCCGCCTACAAGACTTTTAATCAATCCCCAAAGAATGGAAAGGCCAGAACCGTCGAGTTTCTTATCTTCTGTCTGTGCTGCCATATTTTATATCTTTTTTGTTTAATCAATTTGTTGTTATGCGCACCGACGTGCTGACAGGAGGTCGCAAGCAACGACACTGCCAGTCACGCGGCACACACTAATGTTATACGATGATATTTCCTATTTCCATAGTCTGTTCCATCGTCCATTCGTTAGAAGCCATGAGTTTGCCAAAGGCATCCTCTGAAAGTTCGTCAAACTCTACGTCAACCTCTTTCTCGGCAAATTCCTTGATGGCATCATCGACGAGTTTTCTGTAGTTCTGGAACTCTTTAAGGAACTCTCCGTATTCTGCTGTACCAATAGGCAGTTTTTCGGTCTCGGCATTAAAGTCTGGCTTTCTGATTGCCTGCTCGTACTCCTGTGCTTTTTGCAAACGCTCGGCAAAGTCCTCTGTAGGCTTCAGTTTCTCTGCCGCATCCTTGGAATCTTCCTCGAACTTGTCGGCAAAAGGCTTCAATGCGCGCGCAATCTTCCACGCCTTGATTTTGTCATCGTCCGCAAGTTTTGTGTACTTCGACGTGCTCAAAACTCGGTATGCGGAAAGAATCTTGTCGGTTCTAAGTGTGTGCTTTCCCATGACTTATTCCTCCCCTGCGTTTGAACCAGTAATCTCTGCCTCGATTTCGTCGATGGCATCCCACACCTTGTTGGCATCGCGGCGTGACATCTCGCTGATAGAGTACTTCACCTCGCCGTCGCGGACGTAGCCGTTGAAGTTGCCGATGTAAGCACCCTGCTGACCGCCCTGCTCAAGAGCATAGACGCTACCGTTGACTGACTGGAGGGCGTTGGTGCTGGCATCAAGCGTGTAGTTACCCGTCACCTTTACCTCTGAATCCGTGTACTCGTACTGGTTGTTCAACTGTGAACTTGTTACATTAAATGTTCCCATAACTTTTAAAATTTTAAAGGGTTAAAAACTAAATTTATTAATCTCGAAAATCTTTCTATTGTTGTGGTGGCGAACTACCCTCTGGGATAGCACCGCTAAGATACCAATTATCCTCTTCCGTGAATACGACACTACCCGTTATCACCGTCCTTATCTTGTAGTACAGGTTTGCACGTTGCGTTGATGTAAGGTTGGAGATAAGTATGGAGAATGTCTGCGAATCCACTGCACCGTTGGCTGGCAATGTACCCGTGAACTGCCTTGGATTGTTGCTCAAATCCGAAATCAAGTTTCCGTTGATGTCGCAGATGGATATGTAGATACTGTAGTTTCGGCTCACATTTTCCCTTGTGGCATTCTTTAGCGTCACGGTAAAGTAAGCCGTCGGCTGCTGGCTCTGCTCAACCCTATAGGCGACCACGTTCGTCATTTCCGCCTTTGCTTTTTGTATCGACACCGTTATGTCATTGAGGTGGTCGGGAAGCAATGCTACGAAATAGTTGCCGTCGTGGTTGGAAATATTGGTGTCTAAGGTATCAATCTTTTTACTGCTTATGATAGGCTGTATGTGCCACACGCCAGCCCAATTCGCGTCACCCGAACCAAGAGGAATGTCAAACACGATGTACGATGCCGACAATTCACCTATCGTATTGGATTGCGTGATGACATAGGTACGGTTGGTTATCGAGCCAGTGACCTGCTTCAAGAGTATGCCATACCACATTCCGCTCAAAGGTCTGCTACCCATGTCGGGCAACGTGAGGTCGGCGAACGTCAGCGTGTTCGCATTTTGCACACCAAGGGGGAATCTTACTTGCAGCACACCGTCGGGCGTAACGTTTATCTCTCCCGTTTCCATACCACGAACGGGGGCTTGTGCAAAGTGGTAGTAGCCCTTTTGGCTTGCCGTGAACGGATATTCCGAAAAGTCCATGATGCGGTATGGTGACGGGTTTTGTCCAGAACTGCCTTGTGGCTTTTCGTAATCCCAATAGATGATGCCGTTGTTATATCCGCAAGACGGGGCATTGTTCTGCTTCGTGGTCGTATTGTCCGTGAACAGGAACGCGGCCATCTTGCTAAGATAAGACCATGTGGGGATGTTGATGATGCCGTAATTCACGCTCTGCCGTCCGTTTTCCGTTACGGCATAGCGTTGCGACAGGCGCACTGGCTTGTATTTCGCCCACTTGTTAATGTTGTCATGGCGACACAAAGAGCCTTCGTCACACTCGTTCGTACCGAGCGCACGCTGCACATCGTAGACCGAAACACCGATATAAGGTGTCACCGTCGTATCTACATATACCTTTCCGTTTGCGTAACTCATATCTATGCTGCCTTTTTAAGTTCTGCTATTTCGTTTCTTAATGCCTCGTTCTCATGTTCCAACTCACGAATCCTATCCTCGTGGTTTTGGACTGTGCGAGCCGTAATGACTGCGGCTGCGAGTGCCGTTGCGCTGTAATCCATAGTCAATGTTCCTTCAAACTCCTTGATGGCGTTCGGGAATACTTGCTGCCAATATTGTGCGGAAGAACCGAGCATTTCCATGTTATACATCTGTTCTTTCCACTTAAAGTCAAACACGGGAGCATTTGCAATTTGGTCGATACTTGCACCCACATTCCGCATGATAATCTTCTTGCGTATATCGGAAATGTTAGTCCATCCAGCACCACCGAAACACGGCGTTCCTGCAAGATAGAATCCATAATTGGAAGCGGCGGCAAATTTAATAACGTTGAACGTGTTACTACTATACGAAACCGTAGTTGCGCTTACCGTTACCTTGCTACTGCACATTGTCAACGAACCTGAAACTGATAAATCGCCATTAATGGTGGTGTTACCTCCCAGATAGCTCGTTCCGCTGTTTACATACAGCCTGTGTCCGATGGTTGTGTCCGTCGTGTTGATGAGCAGTCGTGTGCCGACCATTCCAACACCAGTCACTTTCATACCACCTTGCACATTAACTATTGTGTCGTTAGCATCCTTTTCAAGGTATGTGTTAGTTCCAAGCACGAGCCTGCTTGTATAGGTGTAACCATCCACGACAAGCGTACAATCAGTATATGTCGAAGCATAGGATGTAGAACTTCCTACATTAACGCGGCCACCGTACATTGTTGTAAGTGCAAGCCCGTATGACGAGGCGTCTGATGATGTGCGTGAGTATAAACGAACGTTATTTCCAATGATACGAGTCTGTCTATTATAATTACCAGACATTAAAACGTATGTTGGCGATTCTGTCGTCCCCGCGTTAAATATTCTTGCTACATCACAAGTAGAACCATTCCCATCGGTAAAACGTATAAAAGCATTTTTGGTGTCCGTAAAAAGACCAAATTGGAGTTTTTGTGTATCACTATCCGTGATACGCATACGAATTTGGCCTAATATATCCATAGCAACGTCAGAGTCCGCAGCCTTTCCAACACCAAGGCTTCCTATAATAGAAGTGTTGCCATACAAATAAGTAGTGCCACTAACATATAATTGATGACCCGTTGTGACGTCTGAATAATTTACGAGAAGACGCGAAATTATAGAAGTACCATTTGCATGGAACAATGCTGATGGAGAAGATGTGCCGATGCCGAGTTTGCAACCCGTTCCTAATATAAGGTCGCCAGATAATGTGCCACCACTTAACGGTAGATAACCACTCAGCGAAGACGATGTAATATAACCTTGACTTGTTACATAATTCTCTGTAGCAACCTTTAGACCACCGCTATACAAATAGCCGCCAGAAGCATAGCAATTAGAGTTTGTATATGTTCTACTATTGCCGTCACTTTTGGTTTGTTCGGTCATGCCGACCAAGAACAATTTGCTACCAGAATTATCTCCGCCAGTTGTATTTCTAACGTCGGTGTCCGTCCAAGGCACGTTGACATACATCTTTTCGGAAGAAAGTTGTACGGCATAATTCTTGCCTGATGTAGAATAACCAATCTGAACACCGCCACGAGTACCATTTGCAGCAAGAGGTAGCGAATAAGACGATGCGTTCCCGTTTACCCATTTGCTTGTGTTTGCATCAAATGTAATTATCTGACCATTGGTTACTGGCCCTGTAATTACTACGTTCGCAAGATACCCTTTACCTTCTACCCAATTTCGCGTGGCCAATTCGTTGCCATCCCATGTAAGCGACCCTGCGGTTGTTCCTATCAACTGCTTTGTGTTGCTTGATGTACTCCTTGCATAGAAACCGAAACTACCACCAGCATCGGTGCTTCTAAAGTATGCGCCAGAACCATCTACGTTAGACCAATTCCAACCCACGTCCACGTTATCGCCAGTGGCAGTTCCACCATTTGTAAGGATGAAGCCGAATACCCTGTTGTTGTAACCCTTGATTTTAATGTTGCTGGTAGTAAACAGTTCGCCTGAAAGAACCTTTGAAGAGCCTGCAGATAGGGGAAGGTAATCGTTCAAGTCCGTTGTAAGTGCGTATTCGCTGAGGTCTACCGTGACGTATGCCTTTTCATTTGACAGTTTTACCGCAAAGTTATAGTTGTTTTCAGAATATCCGATTTTTATGCCACCAAGTGCCGAAGACGTAGCCGCAGGCAAAGTATATGCGCTACCAATCTCGCTCAGCGGTTTCGTCCCGCCGCCAGCCAGCAGGACGGAGGTGTTATCCTTGCCCGTTACGGTAAAGCCATTGCCAATGAAGCCACCAGCGGATGCAACGAAATTGCCCGCAGATGATGTAATGTTGCCATAAGAGTTCAAGGCACTTGCCAATAGAGCGTTGTTGTGTGAATATCTCCATGCGCTACCCGTCCATACTAACGTTTCTCCGCTTACGGACGGCGCACCAAGACCAGCACCATTGATACCGCTCAAAGGCTCGTAAAGCGTAGCACCGCCGCCACCGCTGCTACTATTCAATCCATAGGCAGTGATGTATGTGTCGGCATAGAATCCAGCACCTACAAGGTGTACGCCATTGACATTGCTATCGCTGTTGTATTCGAGGTAGACCGCATTGGTGTCGTTGGCCGAACTTGGCTTATAGAGGTAAATCCTCGATGTCTTAATCTTGGTAAGGAACTCTATAAGACCACTTTCACTTTCGATGATACGGGAGGTATAACTACTTGCGCCTGCATAGCGGAAGTCGATATGACCACCGTTAGAACCACCGCTTGCACCATACAAATCGACGGCATGGAAGCCTTGGATATAGCCCGACCCGTTAGAGGTTGCCGTGATGCTGTCAACGCTTGTCATCGCACCCGAAACAGCACCGTTGCTTATCGACCTTCCCCACCATGTGGTATCGTTCTTGACACCATCGGTAATGCCATAGCCTGCAAGCGTTGTCGGCTTATCCGTAGTAATCTTGTTCCACGAAAGGCTCGGAATGTCCGCAGCAACGAGTGTCGTAGCCTTAATGACACGTCCGTAGGTATCGACAACGACCTTGGTATATGTCGTGTCGCCAGCGGCAGGAGTTCCAACAGTCACCGTCGGGAGTGCCGTCAGCGGAGTAATACTTGCATTGCCTATATAGATTGTGCCACCGCTTATCGAATAGTTCGGTATCGTGATGACGCCATTGTTCGGCGTGTAAGGTGTGTTGCCGACGTTAATCTGCGTGACCGTGCCACCACCGCCGTAAGTCTGCCAACTCCACACACCATTGGTATTTACCAAGACCTTGTTCGTCTGACCAGACGGGTTCAAACCCGAATTGTTCAAGGAATCAAGGAGTGTATGAAGCGTTACACCACCACCGCTGCCACTATTAAGGCCGTATGCCGTGACATATTGGTTAGTCCAGAAACCAACCATCGCCTTGATGTTGTTGACAATCTTCGTGGTGTCATTGGCCTCATTCGGTGCAATGGCATTTCCGTTGGCATCGTAGGCTTGGAACAACTTTGCAAAGAACGTCTTTTCGACGTAGTTGTTGTTCACCCACTCCTGTGTTGCAACGGGCTTTAACACGCCATTTGAAACGATATTCAACTCTGTAAATCCTGCCTGTGGGATAATTCCAAGAACAGTGGTCGTTCCTTGCTGTGTTTGGAAATGGAACGCGTTGTTGAACATCATTAACTCGTTAAGCAGGTCGGTGTCGTTTTCTCCAACAAGTGTAGTAATGTCCTTAATGGAAACACGGCCTTGTGCATCCCAAGTGATATTGCCGTCGGCACGATAACCGCTACCGTCGAACCTGTCAACGCTCTTAGCCCAACGTATGTGATATGTTTCGCCGTTCCAACCGTCGGCAATCTGGTCTACGGAAAGCGACTCTTTGTCCACCATGTCACCGCCGTACCATGCTGCTATGCCGTGACCAAGGGCGTGTGTGGTAGACCAGTCATCGTACTCACCGCTGATACCTGCCCATGTGATGTAATCCGAAGCAACATCGGGGTCGCCATTGTATTTTAACTGACGTAAGCCAATCAACGATGTAAGCATAAGACCGCCAGCCGTGATGGTCTTGCCACCAAGGGCGTTTCTTATGGCGTTCTCGGCGGCAAGGGCAACCTCTTTCTCTGTAGCACCCTGCGCAGGGCTTTCCACACCCGTAAGCAGGTTTGTGTAGTGTTCTACAAGAGAATCATCGGTGTATCGCGATGCAAGAATCCAGTCAGTTATCGACGGGGTTTCGTTTCTTTCCCTCGCATGAATACATTTTAAGATGTCGTTGTTGTAGGTAACGGACATCTGCTGTCCTTGTTCGGTATAAGTGAACGTACCCGTTGCGTTAGCCCAAAGGTCGCCCGTGCTATACGGGGGCGTAGGCAGCATATTGGGTTGCGTCGAGATTATCTTATTCTTTGATTTGGCAAGTTCCAAAGCCCTTATGACGGCAGAATCGGTAATCTGCACCCAAGAGAAAACGGGTACGGCGGATGTTCCCGTGTTAGAGAAACGGAAAGCATAACCAGATTGGTTGTCATAGAACACGTCGCCCAAGTGTCTTAGACGCTCGTTGTTGTTACCTGCTGCCACATCCACATCGTACCAATCCTTGTAAGGCAGACAAGGTATGGTGTGGTTGTCATCGACCCAAAGCAAAGGCACTGTCGATTCCAAGGAACTTACTGGCATATAGTCCTCGAACCACGTTTCAATAGAGCCGTCTATTTGGTTTTGTAGGTCATCAATATCGTTCAGGATGTCACCTATCGTCGTCGGCACTTCCGTACCACCAACGGGGCTTGACGCCTCGATGATGGCCTTAATCTCCAACTTTGGCTGATGTGTTTCGTCATCTTCCTGTGTGTACTTGATGTACGTCGGCGACTCTTGCGTTATCGGGTCAGGTCTTGCACCAAAGAAGAAATCACCGTACACGTTCATGTACGCACGCCCAGTGTCTGACTTGTAACCAAGCGACACATAGTTTTTGCTTTCAAGGCTATATGTGTTTATTCCTTGATAGATTTGGTATGACGGTGCATCCTCGCCACTTACGTATTCGACGATTGCGCCTTGACGTGTCGTATCGGTTGTGTTACCAAGTTGTATGATGTCGTCTTGTGCAAGCGGATAGTCAGAACCACTAAGGCAGTCGCTTTTCGAAATGTCTATGTAGTGTTCGCCATCCGTATTGACCGACGGACTAACGCCAACCACTTTGCGCCAATAGAAACGCTGGGAAAGACCCTGTGAAACGTTTATGTTTGTCTCCTTACAATATGCAAGGTCGTTGGCTTCGAAATCGTTAGTTATCTGCTTACCATCATCGTTCGCACGGAAATAACAACGGAATTTCTCAACGTTATTGATATTGTCAGTAACGACCCCACCAGACGTAAGCCACTCGACGCGAGAACACTTGATACCCGCTGCAGATGCAATTCTATTACCACCGCTATGAATGAACCTGCGCACTTCAACGGTATCGAAATACGCCTTCATTCTGACATACATCTTGTCGCATTCAAGGTATGTCGTTCCGTCCGCGTCCTTACGGAAGATACCACCTTCACCAAGAAGGCCAGTAACAAACTGCTCGCCAACCTGTAAGCCTTTAATGAGACGTATCAAACCAGCGGCTGTGTCGTCTTTGTCCTTACGCAGGTATCTGTTGTCGTTAAGACCGCCACCGCCGCCACCTTCGCCCATAAGAATGCGAAGATTAGACACCTCTTCGGAAACCTTTCCGATGTCATTAAGGACTATCTCAACGTCGTCCGTAAGCGTGATATTGTACTCTGGCAACGGCTTGTCACCGAACTTGACCGTGAACTGCTTGATGTACAAAGCCAAAGTCGTACCGTTGTACTTGAACTTGACGACAACGTTCGGGCGCATCTGCTGTAAGATGTCCGTATTGTTTGCAAGGAAGTATTCGTCGAACTTCAGCGGATAGTCGTAGTAATGCACGTTGTTGTCGCGCATATACTGTTTCATGTCTTGTTCAAGCCGCGTCTGAGCGTTCGTTACGTATGACTGCGGTAATGATATACCAAGAATAACAAAGTCGTCGTTTGCCGCTGGCTTCTGGTATATGTTAGGCATTAACGTACCGAATGTGTTCAAGTCCTTTTGAACGACAACGGTTATGGCAGCACTTGTCGAATTGGGATATTTCTGCGCATCACGAGGATGACCCGTGCCGATTACGGGGTCAAAGTTACCCTCGTCGTCATAGAAATTCTTCTTGTAGTCGTCCCAATCCACCATTACGGGGAACGTGCAACCAAGACAAGCACCGCTACGCATATTGATAGACATTTCTTGCGTGATGGCTGCGCAAGCGTATAAGTCGAATCCAAGTGCGGGCAATGTCAACGTGAAATAGCTTTGCACGTAGTTTCCCTCGTCATCCATCGTGTCGTCCCAATCGGGCGTTGGCATGGCATCGGAAAGACGTACTATATATTCAAAGTTCTGTCCTACGGATTCGTACTTGACGTATGCGTAATAGTCGTCCTTGTAGTAAGACCACTTGCAGGAATACAAGCGGGCATCTACCGCAGACACTGGCGGCAAAACGGAGCCAGAATCGGAATCATGTGTTCCAATGCCGTCCTTTATTTTCTTTATTTCGGTTTTTTCTACGTCATATTGCGATTGCGTGATGAAATCATCAAGGAGGATGTCAAGGAAATCGTCCATCGTTACCGATTCCTTGTACTTGTTGTCGTACGTGCCGACTGAGGAAATCTGGCGACTCTGCAATTCGGGCTTAATGTCCTCGAACTCATGAATCTCGTATGATGGAGAATCGGCTACGATTGGATTGGCGTACGTGTTGTCTGCATCGTAGTAGTCCACCAATTCCAACGTCGGGTCGTAGTTTGGGTTGGCGTTGCCGTTTGCCAAATACGGGCTAATCTTGTTGAAAAGCGTCGTAGCATAGATGGTCGGCATCAAGTGTGTACGTGTGAACGGGTGCTTAATCAATCGCACTTTCTGACCACCAACGATACCATCATAGATGGGGTAGCTGTTTGATGCCGACGGGTTGTTGTTTACCGTGTAGTCCCAAGACTGATTCCCGTACCATTGAATCTGCGGATAGCCATAGGGAATGTTATCCTCGCTACCGTAGCCTGCAATACGTGTGATAATCTTGTTGTTTCGTGGTGTGCGTGAATTGTTCTTCAAGCCAACGCCCTGGCCATACTCAAAGACAAACTCGCTTGTCGCCCCTCTGACAGTCTTCATTATCTTTGTTGTTGGGAGTCCGAACTGTATGGCGAACTTCTTTTGCACGCCTTCTACTGTCTGCGTCTTTGACACTATGATATAAGGAATCTCCCATGTCTCGTATCCTGTCTTCAAGGCATCGGCTATACTCTGGTTGTCAAACGTAAGTACGTCGCTCAGTTTGTTCTTGTCTTCCGACGGAACATGGCTTTCAATTTCACATTGCCATTCTGTGCTTGCAAGGTTCTTGTTTATCTTTGCGACGAAATCCGTCAAGTTGCCTATCCACGAGAACGACTTGTTTTCGGACAAATATTTCTTTTGGTCGTTCGATACGGCAACGTCGGAGAACGGGAAATTCGCCAACATGTACATCGGGTGGTAGAACGTGAACGAGTACTTTGTAAGACCTTTCAATTCGCTATTGTCCGATACCATGCCCTCGCGGACGATGACGGGTGGTGACACAAGGACAAACTTTACACCATCGTATTCCACGTACTCACCCATCGTAACGGCCAAGTCAGTACCACGATAATAAACGTCGCCAGTAATCTTGTCGCCAAGAGACATGACAACGCTATCGTATGTCGCCTTGTGTAAAACCAAGTCGTTGAACGGTGTTCCGTCGCTATTGAAAATCGGGAATGTTAGATTTCTCCCTACCACACCTTCAGCCATTTCAAAACTTTATATATTGCAAAGATAATAACTAATATTGAAAAAACAAACGAAATCTTAAATATTTTTGGTATTTTAACAACTTTCTTTGTCGTCTCTTTACGTACAGTAACTATGCTATCGCGCCAACAAGTATCGTGTCGCAAAACGATTTTGTCAACATATTTGGTATGCCATTTTTCGTACCAAACAGTATCGCCTTTTGAATGTACATACACGCTGTCGTGCATCTTCTCTATCACAGTGTCTTTTTCGACTTTTGTGATGTAATGGTCTACGATGCGGTCTCTGTATTCTATCTGCGTTCGTGTGGCACAAGACGACATAAGCAGTACGACAAACACGAACACTGCTATCATCATGCGCGAGCCGCATCCGTTGTATAATGCGTTATTCATACACTCTTTGATGATTCTTGCCTTTTCTTCTTCTGCTGTCATAATGCTAAATGTCTTTGTATTCTTTTGTAGCGTCAAACGACGGACATTGCTTTCCTTTCTTGTCTAAGTCTCTATGTCCGACAATCTTAGCTTTCGGATATAGCACTCTCAGTTCTTTCAGAAGTTTTTCCAATGCTTTTTTCTGTGCGTCTGTGCGAGTGTCTTTCGCTTTGAGTTTCTTGTCAACTCCGCCAACATAACACACGCCAATTGACGTTGCATTGTAGCCATAACAATGAGCTCCGACCAAGTCAACGTTTCTTCCGTTGTGTACAGAGCCGTCAATATACACAACGTAATGGTAGCCGATGTCTGCCCATCCTTGCGCTTTATGCATACGTCGTATGCTTTCAACTGTCTCTTCGCGTCCTTCAGGAGTCGCCGTACAATGGATTACTATATATTTGATGTTACGCTTAGACGTCTTCAAAGAGTTCTTAAAAATCGCTTCCCAAGTTTTATCACCTACGACTCCGTCTGCTTTCAGGTTGTTTGTTTTTTGGAACGCCTTCACAGCTTCTTCTGTTATGCTTCCAAAAATGCCGTCCTCGATAAGGTGAAGCTCGTGCTGTATACGTCTCACCAAATCGCCCCTGCTACCCTTTGTAATATAAACTGACATGATGAATTAATTTTTGTTTTCGTTTTCTTGGTTGTTTCTCTCTTCTTCTGTCGCAAAGCTGTTGTCGTCAATGTTTTCTGTAAGATTGACTTTCCTGCGATTCAAACATCCGACGACACTACAAAGAAAAGGGGTTATTGCTTCGATTTTTCTGTCTTGTCTCGCAAGCTGTTTTTTTAGTTCAAGTATTTCATCGTCATAAGCCTTGTACTTTTCTCTCATTTCAGAGTTTTCCTTCTTTAAAACGGCTCGTTCTGTACGCATGTCTTCGCTATAAACCTTGAAGTCTTCAATGGTTTGCTGATACAAGTCTTGCATCGCCTTCCACCCCTCTGCCTCTGACTGCGTTGCTTCACCATTGGATTTTCGCTTGTTTGCTCGCCAGTTGATGAACCAGCCACCACCTGCTATAATTGTCAAGATACCTAAAATCCAGTTTAAAAATTCTCCTAATTCCATAATTAGCCTCCTTTCTTATTAATTATCAAGCCCTGTTTTGGCTTTGTTGTCGATTATCTCGTTAGAATTGTTCTTGCTGATACGTGCAGCCTTTCCTGTTTCAGCGTCAGTGACTGCGTCTTGCGGAACAAGAGCTCCTCTTTCAGAAATGATTCTTTCAACTTCGTCTGGAGCAGCATCAGGAGACCTTTCGATAACAGTCTTCATCGAGAGCCACTTTGCTTCCATCTGCAAGTTCGTAATCTTCGTATTGTTCGTCTCAAGCGACCAAGGAACAATCTTCGCACCCACCTTGAGTTTTCCGTACTTTTCTGTACCGTTAGACTCCAAGTCAAGACCTTCTTGGTGCAAGTAGAACATGTCGTTGACGAACTTGCGCCAGTCGAGTGCGCTCTGTGTCGCCAACGCATAGTCGTTAGACATCGCAAGCGCAATTCCGTTACCGCCGCTGTTTGTTGCAGTGATGTCCTTTGGCGTGATGAAGGACGTACTCGAGAACAGAGAAATCTTTTCTTCGAGAGTCTTCAGATAAGCATCCATCGTCTGCGGCTCAGGGAAATCGAGCACTTTTGCGTCTTGCTTTCCGTTTGTCGTGTCGCTCGACAAGTTGATGATAAGCGTAGAAGAATCCCGCTGGAACGACTTCGTGTCCATCTCTCCTGTAAACACCAATGCAAATGTTCCGAAACGCTTCAGAGCAATGTTCTGAATGTTTGTCATCAGCTCCCATATCTCGATGGTTGACTCAGCGTATTCCCACGCCACTTTGCCACGTCTGTGAAGAAGTGGACATCTCGAGAATCCATGATTGTTTATTTCGATGTTCCAACCATTAGTTCCTTGAGAGACGTGATAGTGATTCTTCACGTCGAAAGTGTCGATGACTATCGAATTGTCGACTTGATATACGAGCGAGCGTGCAATCTCCACTCCGTATT
>Ga0265298_10001691_pt1 | contig 32394 bp, 24 predicted proteins | sample AusTroGonzalo_MG_3_FD_193486 | JGI IMG/M metagenome (GOLD analysis project Ga0265298, IMG submission 193486) | Bovine rumen microbial communities from tropical cattle in Woodstock, Queensland, Australia - Gonzalo_01 | ecosystem: Host-associated > Mammals > Digestive system > Stomach > Rumen ... | reverse complement strand
CGCCTTGTCTTTTGACTCGTTGATGATTTTCTCGGTGAGGCCAGTGGTCTCATCGGTCTCAGCACGGAAGGTGATGCCTTCCACCACGTCGTTGAACTTCAGCGTACCAGCATATTCGGTAACGATGACCGCATTGAACGGATCCCACTGGGCAATCTTATCGCCACGGCTCACTTCGGAACCGTTCTTGAAATAGAGTGACGAGCCGTAGGGTACATTGACCGACGAGAGCACAATCTTCGTATTGGGATCGACGAAGCGCATTTCACCCAGTCGGCTGACCACCATCTCGCAATCGCGGCCTTCCTCATCGAAGGGTACGGTACGCACCTCTTCAAGTTCAATCTTGGCACGCTCGTACTTCGACACGATGCTGGCGTTGGCTGCAGCGTTGGCAGCAACACCACCAGCGTGGAACGTACGGAGAGTGAGCTGTGTACCGGGTTCGCCAATGGCCTGTGCAGCGATAACACCCACGGCCTCGCCCTTCTGCACCATGCGGCGCGTAGCGAGGTTGCGGCCGTAGCACTTCATGCAGACGCCCTTCTTCGACTCGCAGGTGAGCACCGAGCGGATTTCCACGCTCTCGATCTCGGCCTTTTCGATGGCCTCGGCAATATCCTCGGTAATCTCTTCACCGGCATGTACGATGACGAGTCCGGTCTTGGGGTTAAGGATGTCGTGCACGGAGACACGTCCAAGGATACGTTCTGCCAGGCTGGAGATGACTTCGTCGCCACTCTTCAGGGCGGTGCAGACGAGACCGCGCAGTGTGCCACAGTCTTCCTCGGTGATGATTACGTCGTGGCTGACGTCGACGAGTCGGCGTGTGAGGTAACCGGCATCGGCCGTCTTCATGGCTGTATCGGCCAGACCCTTACGGGCACCGTGGGTAGAGATAAAGTATTCGAGCACGGACATGCCCTCTTTGAAGTTCGACAGAATAGGATTCTCGATAATCTGATGGCCTTCGGCACCTGCCTTCTGCGGCTTGGCCATAAGGCCGCGGATGCCGGAGAGCTGCTTAATCTGATCCTTCGAACCACGGGCACCGGAGTCGAGCATCATAAACACAGCGTTAAAGCCCTGGTCGGCCTCGGTCATCTCCTTCAGCAGAATGGTACCGATGTCGTTGTTGACGTGTGTCCAAGTATCGATGACCTGATTGTAACGCTCGTTGTCGGTGATGAAGCCCATGTTATAGTTGTCGGTAATCTGGCGCACCTCTTCGTTACCCTTCTCAATGAGCTCGGCCTTCTCCTTCGGAATAATGATGTCATCGAGGTTGAACGACAGACCGGCCTCATAGGCCATGCGATAGCCCAGGTTCTTGATGCCGTCGAGGAACTCGCACGCCTCGGCAAAACCTACGTTCTTGATAACGTCGGCAATGATGTCGCGGAGCGATTTCTTCGAGATGACCTTGTTGACAAAGCCTACCTCCTTGGGGATGATGCCGTTGACAATAACACGTCCTACAGAGGTCTCTACCGTATGGCGGAGCTTGACACCGTTGATCACGTCGTCGACCACCACCTTGACTTGGGCGTGCAGGTCGCACTTGCCTTCGTTATGGGCGATGATGGCTTCTTCGGGGCCGTAGAACGACAATCCCTCACCCTTGGCACCCGGGCGGATTTTCGAGATATAGTAGAGTCCGAGCACCATGTCCTGCGAGGGCACAGTGATGGGCGCACCGTTGGCGGGGTTGAGGATGTTGTGGCTCTGGAGCATGAGCAGCTGTGCTTCGAGGATAGCCTCGTTGGAGAGCGGAAGGTGGACAGCCATCTGGTCGCCGTCGAAGTCGGCGTTGAAGGCCGTACAAGCCAGCGGATGGAGCTGGATGGCCTTACCCTCGATGAGCTTGGGCTGGAAAGCCTGGATACCCAGACGGTGCAGCGTAGGCGCACGGTTGAGCAGCACGGGATGTCCCTTCATCACGTTCTCAAGGATGTCCCAGATGACAGGTTCGCGGCGATCGACAATCTTCTTTGCCGACTTGACGGTCTTGACAATGCCGCGCTCGATGAGCTTTCGGATGATGAACGGTTTGTAGAGCTCGGCAGCCATGAGCTTGGGCAGGCCGCACTCGCCCATCTTCAGCTCGGGGCCGACAACGATGACGGAGCGTGCCGAATAGTCGACGCGCTTACCGAGCAGGTTCTGGCGGAAACGTCCCTGTTTACCCTTCAAGGAGTCGGAAAGCGACTTCAGCGGGCGGTTGCTGTCGCTCTTCACAGCGCTCGACTTACGAGAGTTGTCGAACAGCGAGTCAACAGCTTCCTGCAGCATACGTTTTTCATTGCGCAGAATGACCTCGGGCGCATGAATCTCGATGAGACGCTTCAGACGGTTGTTGCGGATAATGACACGACGGTAGAGGTCGTTGAGGTCGCTGGTGGCGAAGCGTCCGCCATCGAGCGGCACGAGAGGACGGAGCTCAGGCGGTGTGACGGGGATAATCTTCATGATCATCCACTCTGGACGGTTGACGCCACGCTCAACGCTCTGACGGAAAGCCTCAACCACCTGCAGCCGCTTCAGTGCATCGTTCTTACGCTGCACGGAAGAGTCGGTGTTGGCGCGGTCGCGCAGCTCGTAGGAAAGCGAATCGAGGTCGAGCTTGGTAAGCAGCTCGTAGATGGCCTCGGCACCCATCTTTGCTATGAACTTATTAGGGTCGCTGTCTTCCAAATACTCGTTGTTCTCGCCGACATAGTTGTCGATAATGTCGTTGTACTCATCCTCGGTGAGCAGATCGTAGACCTGGGCACCCAGCATGGGGTTACCCTCACCGTCTTTCTTGCCTTCCATTGCACCTGGCTGGATGACAACATAACGCTCGTAGTAAATGACTGCATCAAGCTTCTTGGTTGGCATGCCCAGCAGATAGCCAATCTTGTTAGGCAGTGAGCGGAAGTACCAGATGTGTGCCACGGGCACCACCAGCTCGATATGTCCGGCACGCTCGCGGCGCACCTTCTTTTCGGTCACTTCTACGCCACAGCGGTCGCAGACAATGCCCTTATAGCGTATACGCTTGTACTTGCCGCAGGCGCATTCGTAGTCTTTGGTCGGACCGAAGATGCGTTCGCAGAACAGACCGTCGCGCTCAGGCTTGTACGTGCGGTAGTTGATGGTTTCGGGTTTGGTCACTTCGCCGAAACTGTTCTCGAGAATCTCTTCGGGTGAAGCCAGTCCGATGGTAATTTTAGTGAAATTACTCTTGGTCTTTGTATCTTTCTTGAAAGCCATAATTTCTTAACTCTTAATTCTTTACTCTTAACACTTAACTCGTTTAGTCCATCGTTATGCTGAGACCCAGTCCGCGCAACTCGTGCAGCAGCACGTTGAGTGACTCGGGAATGCCTGGTGTGGGCATGGGCTCGCCCTTGACGATGGCCTCGTAAGCCTTAGAGCGGCCTACGGTATCATCGGACTTGATAGTAAGTATTTCTTGCAACACATGGCTGGCGCCAAAGGCCTCCAGGGCCCAGACTTCCATCTCACCGAAGCGCTGGCCGCCGAACTGTGCCTTACCGCCGAGAGGCTGCTGCGTGATGAGTGAGTACGGGCCGATGGAACGGGCATGCATCTTGTCCTCAACCATGTGACCCAGCTTAAGGAAGTAGGTGATACCTACGGTAGCAGGCTGGTCGAACTTCTCGCCGGTCTCACCGTCGTAGAGGTGGGTAGAGCAGAGTCGTGGCAGGCCGGCCTTGTCGGTCCACTGAGCCAAGTCGTCGAGCTTTGCACCGTCGAAGATCGGCGTTGCGAACTTCACGCCAAGGCGTTTACCGGCAGCACCGAGGATGGCCTCGAAAATCTGGCCAAGGTTCATGCGCGAGGGCACGCCGAGCGGGTTGAGTACAAGGTCGACAGGACGTCCGTCTTCGAGGAACGGCATGTCTTCCTGGCGTACCACCTTCGACACAATACCCTTGTTACCATGACGGCCGGCGAGCTTATCGCCTACACCTATCTTACGTTTCTTGGCCACATAGACCTTTGCCATCTGCAGAATGCCTGAGGGAAGCTCATCGCCAATGGTGATGGCAAACTTCTTGCGCTTCATTTCGGCATCAAGCAGCTTGTATTTCTTCATGAAGTTGATGATGAGCTTGGCTATCAGCTCATTCTTGTAGTCATCGTTGGTCCACTGACTGATCTGTACGTCGCCATATTCCAAGTTCTTCAAGTTGGTCATGGTGAACTTGGCACCCTTGGTGATGATTTCTGCGCCAGTGTAGTCTTTCACGCCCTGCGACGTCTTGCCCTTGGTGAGAGTGAGCAGCTTGTCGACCAGAATGTCTTTCAGGTCGTCGACCTTGGCTTCGTACTCTTCGTCAATCTTTTCGATGAGCTTCTTGTCCTGCATCTTGGTCTGACGTGTCTTAATGGCACGGGCAAACAACTTCTTGTCAATGATGACGCCCGTGAGCGACGGGTTGGCCTTGAGCGATGAGTCTTTCACGTCGCCGGCCTTGTCGCCAAAGATAGCGCGCAACAGCTTCTCCTCGGGCGACGGATCGCTCTCGCCCTTCGGCGAAATCTTACCTATAAGAATATCACCAGGCTCTACGCGAGCACCCACGCGGATAATACCATTATCGTCAAGATCCTTGGTAGCCTCTTCGCTCACGTTGGGGATGTCGGCAGTAAACTCTTCGACACCGCGCTTGGTCTCGCGCACATCGAGTGAATACTCATCGACGTGGACACTCGTGAGGATGTCTTCACGTACAATACGCTCGTTAAGCACAATGGCGTCCTCGTAGTTGTAACCCTTCCACGGCATATAAGCCACGAGCAGGTTGCGACCCAGCGCCAGTTCACCATTCTCTGTGGCATAACCCTCGGTGAGGATATCACCCTGCTTGACACGCTGTCCCTTTTCGCAAATGGGGCGCAGGTCGATGGTCATGTTCTGGTTGGTGCGGCGGAACTTCGAGATGCGGTATTCCTTAAGTGCCGGCTCGAACGAAACGAATTCTTCATCGTCGGTGCGGTCGTAGAGTATACGGATAGTGGTAGCATCGACATATTCCACAATGCCATCGCCCTCGGCGGTGATCATGGTACGGGAGTCTTCGCATACCTGTTTCTCAATACCAGTACCCACAATGGGTGCCTCGTTGTGGAGCAAAGGCACAGCCTGACGCATCATGTTCGAACCCATGAGTGCGCGGTGGGCATCGTCGTGCTCCAAGAACGGAATAAGGGAGGCAGCAATAGAGGCAATCTGCTGTGGCGACACGTCCATCAGGTCGACGTCGGTGGGTGGTACCACAGGGAAGTCAGCATCCTGACGACACTTCACCACGTCGCGGATGAACGTACCGTCATCGTTCAACGGGGCATTGCCCTGACCGATGACGTGTTCAGCCTCTTCCTCTGCCGTTAAGTAAACAATCTCATTGTTGTCGAGGTTGGCCACACCATTCTCTACCTTACGATAAGGCGTCTGGATGAATCCCAGCTCATTAATCTTGGCATAGACACAGAGCGAGGAGATAAGACCGATGTTCGGACCTTCAGGACTCTCAATCGGACAGAGACGGCCGTAGTGGGTGTAGTGTACGTCGCGAACCTCGAAGCCGGCGCGCTCACGCGACAGGCCACCAGGACCCAGTGCCGAGAGACGGCGCTTGTGCGTAACCTCAGCCAGTGGGTTGGTCTGATCCATGAACTGCGACAACGGGTTGGTGCCGAAGAACGAGTTGATGACGCTCGAAATGGTCTTTGCATTGATGAGGTCGGTCGGCGTGAACACCTCGTTGTCGCGAACGTTCATGCGCTCGCGGATAGTGCGGCTCATACGGGCCAGACCGATAGAGAACTGATTGGACAGCTGTTCGCCCACAGTACGCACACGACGGTTAGACAAGTGGTCGATATCGTCGACAGCGGCCTTCGAGTTAATCAGCTGAATCAAATATTTGATAATTTCTATAATGTCTTCCTTGGTCAGCACACGCACGTTCATGTCGGTCTCAAGACCTAACTTGCGGTTGATGCGGTAGCGGCCCACATCACCCAGATCGTAGCGTTTGTCGGAGAAGAACAGGTTCTGGATGACTTCGCGGGCACTGGCATCGTCGGCAGGGTCTGCATTGCGCAACTGGCGATAGATGTAGAGCACGGCTTCCTTCTCAGAGTTGCTCGGATCTTTGGCCAAGGTGTTGAAGATGATGCTGAAGTCTTGAGCCAAGGCCTCGTCCTTGTGTACGAGAATGGTCTGCGCACCGCTTTCGAGGATGTCCATCAGATTCTCCTCAGTAATCTCGGTCTGGCGCTCCATAATCACCTCATTACGCTCAATGGAAACCACTTCGCCCGTATCCTCGTCGACGAAGTCCTCGTTCCAGCTCTTCAGCACGTGACCGGCCAGCTTACAGCCAACCACCTTCTTCAGGGCGGCCTTGTTGACTTTCACTTCCTCGGCCAGGTCGAAAATCTGGAGTATGTCCTTATCGGTCTCAAAGCCGATGGCGCGCAAAAGTGTAGTAACAGGCAACTTCTTCTTACGGTCGATATAGGCATACATCACATTGTTGATGTCGGTGGCGAATTCTATCCACGATCCCTTGAACGGAATGATGCGGGCCGAATAGAGCAATGTGCCGTTGGCGTGGATGTTCTGTCCAAAAAACACGCCAGGCGAGCGGTGCAGCTGAGACACCACGACGCGCTCGGCACCATTGATGACGAACGTGCCGTTGGCTGTCATATAAGGAATGGGGCCAAGGAACACATCCTGGATCACCGTGCCGAAGTCCTCGTGGTCTGGGTCTGTGCAATACAGCTTCAGCTTAGCCTTCAGGGGTACGCTATAGGTGAGTCCGCGCTCCAGACATTCGTCGATGGTGTAGCGGGGCGGATCGATATAGTAATCCAAGAACTCAAGAACGAAATTATTACGCGTATCGGTGATAGGGAAGTTCTCTGCGAACACCTTATACAATCCGTCGTTCTTGCGTTCCTCAGGCGGAGTGTCTAACTGCAGGAAGTCTTTGAAAGACTTTAATTGCACATCAAGGAAGTCCGGAAAGGGCATCGGGTTCTTGACGCTGCCAAAGTTTACTCTGTTGTCTGTTACTTTTGAAGCCATAAATGATATTGAATAGGGTCTTTTAGGGGTTATTAAGTCCACGAGGGGACTTATGGTTAAAGTGTCAGAAGACATGAAAAGGTTAAGAACCCTCGACTGGAGAGTTCTTAACCCGATGTGTATGGTTGAAGCTGATTATTACTTCAGCTCAACGGTAGCGCCAGCCTCTTCGATAGCCTTCTTCAGGTTCTCAGCCTCTTCCTTAGACAGGCCTTCCTTAACGGTAGCGGGAGCACCGTCAACGAGTTCCTTAGCTTCCTTCAGGCCCAGACCGCAAGCTTCCTTCACGGCCTTCACCACCTGCAGCTTAGCAGCACCAACCTCCTTCAGGACAACGTCGAACGAAGTCTTCTCCTCAGCAGCGGCAGCTTCGCCACCAGCAGCGGGACCAGCAGCCACTGCCACAGCTGCAGCAGCAGGCTCAATTCCATACTCGTCCTTCAGGACTGTCTTCAACTCTTGAACTTCTTTTACTGTAAGGTTTACCAACTCTTCAGCAATAGCTTTAATATCTGCCATTTTATTTAAAACGTTTAATTTGTTAATTCTTAATATTGATTGATAAATAATTGATTAGCGCTCCTCAAGCGTCTTCAGCACACCATGAATGGTGTTGGCGCCACTTTCGAGAGCAGAGATGACACCCTGGGCGGGAGCCTGAAGCATAGCCACAACGTCGGCGATGAGCTCGTTCTTGCTCTTAATAGCAACCAGCTCGTCGAGCTTGTCAGCACCTACGAAGATTCCTTCCTCGGCATACGCACCCTTCAGTGCGGGTATTTCTGCCTTCTGCTTCTTGTATTCCTTCAGCAGCTTGGCAGGAGCATTTGCCGTCTGAGTGAACATCATGGCGGTGTTTCCCTTCAGGCAGGCGTACAATGGTTCAAAATCAAGCTCTGAGGCCTCGAAAGCCTTGTGCAGAAGCTTGTTTTTCACCATCACAAGCTTAATCTCGTTCTTAAAGCACTTGCGACGAAGGTCGCTCGTCTGCTCTGCATTCAGTCCGGTAAGGTCTACCAGATAGAAGTGGGGATACTCTTTGAGTTTCTCTCCGAGTTCTACGATAATAGTATCTTTTAATTCCTTTTTCATTTGTCTAATCTTTTAACGAGTTATTCAACTGATTTAGGATCGACCTTGATACCCATACTCATAGTGCTTGAGAGATAGATACTCTTGATATAAGTACCTTTGGCAGCAGCGGGCTTCAGCTTGATAATGGTGGAGATAAACTCCTTAGCATTTTCAAAAATCTTCTCCGGGGTGAAAGTCACCTTACCGATTGACGTATGCACAATACCGGCTTTGTCAACCTTGAAGTCGATCTTACCTTGCTTCACTTCCTTCACTGCCTTGGCAACATCCATCGTCACCGTTCCGCTCTTCGGGTTAGGCATCAAACCGCGCGGACCGAGAATACGGCCGAGCGGGCCAAGCTTACCCATGCAAGAGGGCATGGTAATGATGACATCAACATCAGTCCAACCACCTTTGATCTTGTCAATATACTCGTCAAGACCAACATAGTCGGCACCAGCCTCCTTGGCGGCAGCCTCCTGATCAGGAGTACAGAGGGCGAGCACACGCGTTACCTTACCAGTGCCGTTCGGCAGTGATACCACGCCACGAACCATCTGGTTAGCCTTACGCGGGTCAACACCCAAGCGTACATCAATGTCGACAGAAGCCTCAAATTTCGTCGTGGTGATTTCTTTCACCAACTCCGCAGCTTCTTTCAACGTGTATGCCTTCCCTGCTTCAACCTTACCAGCTACCAACTTTTGATTTTTTGTCAGTTTACTCATTGTCTTAATTGAAGTTATAAATTATTTACCAGGGAAGTCCCCTTTTACAGTGATACCCATACTACGAGCCGTACCGGCAATCAGCTTCATAGCCGACTCAACGGTGAAACAGTTGAGGTCGGTCATCTTATCTTCGGCGATGGCACGAACCTGATCCCAGGTCACGCTGGCCACCTTCTTACGGTTCGGCTCGGGAGAGCCGCCCTTCACCTTGGCAGCCTCCATCAGCTGGACAGCTGCGGGAGGTGTCTTGATGACGAAGCTGAATGACTTGTCGGCATAGTAAGTGATAACGACAGGAAGAATCTTACCTGCCTTATCCTGGGTTCTGGCGTTGAACTCTTTGCAGAATCCCATAATATTAATACCCTTAGAACCCAAAGCCGGGCCCACGGGGGGAGAGGGATTTGCAGCGCCACCTTTAATCTGTAATTTGATTAATCCAGCAACTTCTTTAGCCATTTCTGTTTATAAATATTAATTATTTGATTATATAAGCCAAGGCGTGGAAGCCACCTCAGACCGTATATATAAGAACGGGCGTACCGTAACAAATTACACCCTATTCCTTCTCTACCTGACCGAACGCAAGTTCCAACGGCGTCTTACGTCCGAAAATCTTTACGTTCACCTTTAACTTATGCTTGTCGGCAATCACTTCCTCTATAACACCACTGAAACCGCTGAACGGACCGTCGGTCACCTTTACAGCTTCGCCAACGACGAAAGGCACACTGATTTCTTCTGCCTGAATGGTGATGTCTTCAGCTGTACCTAAAATACGGTTGATTTCCGATTGGCGCACAGGAGTAGGGTTGTCCATACCCCCAAGGAATCCTAACACATTAGGAGTGAAACGCAACGTGTGAGCCACCTCACCCTGGAGGTTTGCTTCGACGAGCACATAGCCCGGCAAAAAGAGCTTCTCCTTAACCACACGTTTACCGTTGCGCAACTGAGCGTATTTCTCAGTAGGCAGGATTATCTGCGATACATTCTCGCGAAGCACCGGATCGTTCTTCATCAGTGCCTCAAGATACTCCTTTACCTTACCTTCTTTTCCGCTAACTGCACGCAACACGTACCATTTCATCCCTGTCTGCGCCATCTCTTTATGCCGGATAAACAATGTAAGTCATAAATGCCTTGAACACCGAATCCATTGCCCATACTACCAGAGCAATAATCAAAGATGCAGACAAAACGACAGCCGCACTATGCGTTAGTTCACTACGCGTAGGCCATGTCGTCCTGTGAGCCAGCTCGTCGTAACAAGCTTTACAATAATCAATAAACTTCTTTATCATCTTTTCGTCTTACTTTCGCACGGGAAGGAGGACTCGAACCCACGACCCTCGGTTTTGGAGACCGATGCTCTACCAACTGAGCTATTCCCGTAAGTAAGCCCCCGCCCATGACGGGGGCTTGGTTTGTTTATTGTTTCTCTTTGTCGCAACAGTGTTGCGGCACAGTGAACGATTAGTCTTCGAAGACCTCAGTAATCTGACCAGAACCAACGGTACGGCCACCTTCACGGATAGCAAAGCGCAGACCCTGGTTCAGAGCAACAGCGTAAATCAACTCAACGGTAATCTCCACGTTGTCACCAGGCATCACCATCTCAACGCCTTCGGGGAGAGTAATCTCACCCGTGCAGTCCATGGTGCGGAGGTAGAACTGAGGACGATACTTGTTTCCGAACGGAGTGTGACGGCCACCCTCTTCCTTCTTCAGGACATAGATAGAAGCCTTGAACTTCTTGAAGGGCTTGATCTGACCCGGATGGCAGAGCACCATACCGCGCTTAATCTCGTTCTTGTCAATACCGCGGAGAAGCAGACCAACGTTATCACCAGCCTGACCCTCGTCAAGAATCTTACGGAACATTTCAACACCGGTAACCACCGAGTTCTTGTCCTCACCCAAGCCGAGCAGCTCAACAGCGTCACCAACATGGATAACACCTGTCTCGATACGACCTGTAGCCACAGTACCACGACCAGTAATTGAGAACACGTCCTCAACAGGCATCAGGAAGGGCTTGTCGGTAGCGCGCGGGGGCTCCTGAATCCACTCGTCGCAAGTGTTCATCAGATCCATCACCTTATCTTCCCACTTCTCAACACCATTGAGGGCACCGAGAGCAGAACCGCGGATGATAGGAGTATCATCTTCAAACTCATACTGAGCCAGAATCTCCTGAACCTCCATCTCAACGAGCTCCAGCATCTCCTCGTCATCGACCATGTCGCACTTGTTGAGGAAGACAACCAGACGGGGAACGTTTACCTGACGGGCGAGCAGCACGTGCTCACGGGTCTGAGGCATAGGACCGTCAGTAGCAGCCACCACAAGAATTGCACCATCCATCTGGGCAGCACCAGTTACCATGTTCTTCACATAGTCAGCGTGACCCGGGCAGTCCACGTGAGCGTAGTGACGCTTCTCAGTCTCATACTCAACGTGAGCAGTGTTAATGGTGATACCACGCTCCTTCTCTTCAGGAGCATTGTCAATCTGGTCGAACGACTTGATTTTGCCTTCGTTACCAGCCACGCGCTTTGAAAGCACGAGGGTGATAGCAGCGGTCAGGGTAGTCTTACCGTGGTCAACGTGACCGATAGTACCAATGTTTACGTGCGGTTTGGTGCGCACAAAATTCTCTTTTGCCATTTTTTGTTTTGTTTTATTAATTTATTTTCGATATACGATGTTTTTGCTCCTCCAATCTTTTCTCCGAGAGAGCTGTAACTGAGAGTTGAACTCAGGACCTCTTCCTTACCAAGGAAGTGCTCTACCACTGAGCTATTACAGCATGTTCTTTGAGCGGAAAACGGGGCTCAAACCCGCGACCCCCAGCTTGGAAGGCTAGTGCTCTATCAACTGAGCTATTTCCGCGTAACGGCATTCCGGCTTGGCCTTGATAAAAAAAGCAAGCTCTTATATCCGGCTTGCCGAAACTCCGCAAAAACTTCTCTTGAGTTGTGGGTGCTGATGGATTCGAACCACCGAAGTCGAAAGACAGCAGATTTACAGTCTGCCCCATTTGGCCACTCTGGAAAACACCCATTTCTTTGCCGTTGGCTCTTGCCTCTGGCTTCCAGCTTTCCACCTTTCGGCTGAAAACCGTTTATTTCCGCTTTTTGAGCCTCTTGTCGGATTCGAACCAACGACCCCGAGATTACAAATCACGTGCTCTGGCCAACTGAGCTAAAGAGGCTTTTGAAGCAGCCGCTTCCGTTTCAGTATTATGACCTGTCGGAAAACGGCTGCAAAGTTACGACTAATTTTTGAATTACCAAAACTTTTCGTGCTTTTTTTTAGTAATTTCTCAATTTTTCTTTGAATTTCTGCAATTGTGCCCGCATGGAATCGACGCAAAGGTCAATGCTTTCTTCGAACGTGTCGCTGGTCTTCTCAACGAACAGCGTGCTTCCCGGCACACCCACTGACAGACTGGCTTCCTTGTTTTGTGCAGTTGCGGGTTTTACTACTTTTAATTGCACCTCTACTTTCTGTATGTCTTCAAATGATTTTTCCAACTTGGCGACTTTCTTTTCAATGAACGCCTCTAACTTCTCGGTAGCGTCGAAGTGAATCGACTGAATCTTAATTTCCATAGTTACCTCCTATTTTTAAAGAGTTATTAATAAGGTTATGCCCTTGGATGGGCTTGCTTATAGACTTTTTTTAGTTGCTCAAATGTAGTGTGTGTGTAAATTTCGGTGGTGTCAAGGCTTTCATGTCCCAACAATTTCTTTACGCTTTCCAAACCGGCACCATTATTGAGCATAGCAGTAGCAAAAGTGTGGCGCAGCACATGTGGCGAACGCTTTTTCATAGTAGTAACCGTCGAGAGATGCTTCCTGACTGTATAGTACACCTGGCCTGCGGTTAACTGTCTGCCGTTTTTGCTCAAGAAGAAAGCATCCGACTGTCGTTGTGTCACCTCATCGTTACGCACCGATGCATAATGTTTCAAAGCTTCTGCCAGTTCTTCTCCAAAAGGAATAATACGCTGTTTACTGCGTTTACCGGTCACTTTCAGTTGGCTGGTCCCAAAGTCAATGTCATCATCACGAAGGCCAATCAGTTCACCCCGACGTATGCCTGCCTCATATAATAATAATAATAAGGTACGCGCGAGGATATCATGATAGCTATCGTCCCACTGTCCGCCATCAAGGAGTTGGTTCATTTCTCCTTCCTTGAGGAATTGCGGAAGTGGTTTGGCTTTTTTCGGGCCTTTTATGAGCAATGCCGGATTATTATCAACTAATCCATGTCTCCGGCCGAAATGATAAAAGGAGCGCACAGCTGTCAAGCATACATTCACTGTGGCAGCTATGTTCCCTTTTTCCATCAGACTGGCCATCCAGTCACGGATGATGTCTGTGTCTACCGTTTCCCACGTCAACGTTCCGTCGCCCAGACTCTGGAAGTAAGTCTCAAAGCTTCGGAGGCTCCGTTCATATCTTTCCGCTGTCTGCTGACTCATGTTACGCTCGTAGCGCAAATAGTCAAGAAACTGCTCTATCGTCATGCCTGTCACCAATACATTTTGTTTACGGCGACGAATTTACGGAAATAAATTGAAACTACCAAATTTTTCGTTGTTTTTTTATTCCTCAGTAGCGCGGAGCTTCTGTACGTAGATGGCGTGTTCCATCTTAAGGCGCTTCAGAACAGAGGGTTTGTCAAACTGCTGGCGGCGACGGAGTTCCTTTACCACGCCTGTCTTTTCAAACTTTCTCTTGAACTTTTTGAGGGCCCTTTCAATGTTTTCGCCTTCCTTTACCGGTACAATAATCATTGTTTTTTGCTTTATTATTTTAATTGTTAAACTTATGCTTTTGGGCAACCGCCACGAAAAGCGGGTGCAAAGTTACAACTTATTTACCAAACCACCAAGTTTTTAACTGAATTTTATTGATTTATCGTAAAAGAAAATAGAAAAACCATACTATAATGGCACTAATGCCTTAGTATAAGAGTACGACTGATGCTGCCATTATACGTATTCACATTAAGACAGATGCTATCGGCATGTACGTCGTAGACAGGCACGCATAGGTATAGGTGCTGAGAATAATATTCGGGGACACCGTCTTGATCGTGATAGAGTGTGAGGTAACACGTTCGTGTACCGTCGGCATTCACAATCGTGGTGTCGTTTACCATGCCTAAGTGGTGTGTCTTCTTGTTATCGCCCGTATCGCCAGTCATTACAATAAGCCCAATATTCATATATCGTTGCGACTTGCCGATCCATACGCTTTCAAACTTTACGGGATCGGTCTTGACACCTTTATTGAAATAGCTTTGTGGGTGAGCATGGGCTGAAGGCACCTGGCTCATGCTTACTACCTGAGCCACATTTCTACCATTGGCATTCTTCACCTTATTATAATAAAGAAGGACTCGATAGACAGAGTCAGCTGTTGTAAGCCATTTGGCTGTATAGGGCGCTTCAAAGTCCATCTGTTCACCGTCATCGGTAACGACGCTCGTCACACTTTTGTCTGCCGTAGTGTATGCCTCCGCCAAATCGGCCCGCATCTGTGAGTACGTACCCTCTCCCTTGTCGTAGGCATCGGTGGTGCACGAGAGAATCGTTGTGCACAGCACCACAGCAATAAGTACCCTAACTTCCTTCACTTCTTCACCTTTTTATCTTTTATTACTACACTTCTCCCCCATTTAACTCCTTCAAGTAGTTCCTCAGCGGATTAGCATACATAGTAAGCATCCTTTCGCGCAAGAAGGCATCGTCTTTGCCGTCGATATCAATTTTTTTGAGCTGATTCGACAGATACTTTTCAAATTGTTGCTTGTCGTGTTCCGAATAACAAGTCTGGTGTTTATTGTCTCCATCAAGCAGGTCGAGAGCAATATAATTGCAAGGATATATACGGTAGTGACGGTGAATCTCGCTATCTATATGTGTAGCAATTGCATTGAAGAGCTCAGCTTTCGGCATATCGGCGGGCAGAGTATCGAGCCAGTCGTCAATGCAGGGTGCACAGTGATAGTGAATGCGGCCTTTGTATCCCATGATTCCCGTTTTCATCGACAGCACATCGTCGGCCTTGGTTTTCTTCCAGCCTTCAATGTCGCGTTTCAGCTGAAACTCCTTAGCCTTCAGATAATCACACGGATCCAATTCATAGCTAATGCTCAGCGGAACAATATGCAGCTGCCTTATCCGTTCCAATACTGTGCCTTCACCTCCCATGGCCATCATCTTCAGCACGCTGTTTTGCGTGCGGTCATCGCTGTCCTTCGCGCGTCCTTCGCGCTGAGCTATCCATACATTGTCGTGCTTTTTGTTGATGACCAAGTGCATATAGTCCGACAGCCGTTTGCTGCTGGTCAGCATTTCGCGGATGCCTAACGAGCGTTCCACGATGAACGATTTATTCACCCTTACCAGATCTTTAATCCAAGGTGCAGCCAGCAGGTTGTCGCCGATGGCAATCTCGCAGGTCGTGTTGAAACCAGCATCGATGAGCAGTTTGTCAAGCAGGGCGGAGTCAAGCACGATATCGCGGTGGTTGGACACGAAGGTATAACGTCCTGTAACATCTATGTCCGTAACATCAATGTCACAGCCTGTCGAAGCCTTCTGCAGCAGCTGTTCTAAAAAATCATAGCAGAATGCCTTCTGAAAGTCCAGCCCTGTTTTGCATCTGCGCATCTTTTGTTCCAGCATTTCAAAAGGCACACCGGGGAACACTGTCATCGCCACACTGCGGAACTGTTCATCCTTGCACAGTCGATCAAACACGGCTGGCAAGTCCTCTGGCTCATACGAACGAATTGATGCAAAATAATCTAACTCTGTCATAATACTACCCATGCTTTATTATTTACTTCAGAAGCTGTTTTCCACAATGTCGGTGAGGATGTCGGCCATGTTGAGTCCGGCAGCCGCCACCTGCTGGGGAATGAAACTGGTTTTTGTCATGCCTGGTGTAGTGTTCACTTCAAGCATGGTAATACGGCCGTCGGGCGAGATAATGTAGTCGATGCGAATGATGCCGTTGCAGTGGAGGATGTCATAGATATAACTGGTTATCTGCGATACGCGGGCAGCTACGTCAACGCTGATACGGGCTGGCGTTATCTCCTGCACCTGCCCGTTGTACTTCGCGTCGTAATCGAAGAACTCATTCTTCGTCACCACTTCCGTAATAGGAAACGTCACGGCCTTCGTCTTTGTTTTGTAGATTCCCTGCGTAATCTCGGTACCCTCCAGAAAGGCTTCCACCATCACTTCTGAGCTCTCCATCATGGCCTTTCTGATGGCTGGAGCCAGTTGATCTTTATTTTTCACCTTGCTTACACCGAACGAGCTGCCATCGGCAGCGGGTTTTACAAAGCACGGCATTCCGATGCGCTCCTCTATCTCATCGTCACTCACCAGCTCCTCATAGCCTTTACGTATGAGCAGCGAGTCGGCCACGCTTACGCCATAACTCTTCAGATACTGGTTCAGTACAAACTTGTCGAAGGTCATCGCTTCTACCAACACACCGCTTGTAGAGTAGGGAAGCCCTATCAGGTCGAAATATCCCTGAAGAAGACCGTTCTCTCCTGGTGTACCGTGAATGGTGATGTAGGCATAGTCGAACAGTTGTGCCCGCCCGTCTTCCACAAACGAGAAGTCGTTGCGATCGATACGTGCCGTCAGTCCTCCTGGCAGTTCTACGTGCCAGTCCTGTCCCTTGATGTCGACAATATAGACATTGTAGCGTTCCTTGTCGAAAAACGAGTAGATACCCTGTGCGGAGCGCAGCGACACATCGTGCTCCGACGAGTCTCCTCCACACACAATGGCAATGTTTCTCTTTAAGTGTTTCATTCTGTAATACTATTGTTTACCATTAATATACTTTCGCCATTTCTCAAGCAAAGCCTCCATGTCGGTGGGCAGTGGAGAGCTGAAATCCATCTGTTTCCCCGTGACAGGATGCACGAATCCCAGTGTTCTGGCATGCAGGGCCTGTCGCGGACAGAGGCGCAGGCAGTTTTGAATAAACGCCTTATAGCTTGCCGTTCGTTCTCCACGTAGCAGTTCAGTTCCTCCATAGCGTTCGTCACCAAACAGAGGATGCCCTGTATGCTTCAAATGGGCGCGTATCTGATGGGTGCGGCCAGTCTCCAAGCGGCATTCTATCAGTGTGGTATAGCCGAAAGGCTCTATCACACGCCAGTGAGTTACTGCCGGCTTTCCGATATCAGAATTGGGCGGGAATACAGCCATGCGCTGACGGTCGCGCGGGTCACGGCCGATATTTCCCTCTATGCGCCCTTCGTGCTCAGTGAAATGTCCCCATACCAGAGCGTTGTAGCTACGGTGTGTGTCGTGGTTGAAGAACTGTACACCGAGTCTCGACTTCGCCTCGGGTGTTTTCGCCACCACCAACAGTCCACTTGTGTCTTTGTCTATGCGGTGAACCAGCCCCACCTGCGGGTCGTTGGCGTCAAAGGATGGCAGATGACGCAGATGCCATGCTATGGCATTAACCAGCGTTCCGTTGAAGTTGCCAACACCAGGGTGCACCACCAACCCTGCCGGTTTGTTTACCACCATCAGCACCTCGTCTTCATACACCACATCGAGCGGAATGTCCTCCGGCTCAATAGTGGTATCGTAGTGCGGACGGTCGAGCATAAGCGTGATGATATCGCCGGGGCGCACCTTATAGTTGCGTTTCACTGGCTTTTCGTTCACATGCACAAATCCTGCGTCGGCAGCGCGTTGAATGCGGTTGCGTGTAGTATGGCGCAGGTGTTCCATCATATATTTATCCACACGCAACGGCTCTTGTCCGCTGTCCACCACCATACGTATATGCTCGTACAGTTCCTGCTGTTCACCGTCGCCCTCGTCAAAGAGCATCTCATCTGTCTCGTCGATCATGGCTCTTCAATCTCATATTCACTCTCAGCCTTAAACGGTTCGGCTGTGGTGGTCTCGGGCATCTCTTCGAAGGTATCCTCCTCTTCGTCCTCGCCGTAGTCGGGGTCTGTATAGTCTATCTCTGTGGAAGAACCGTCGTATTGTCCGTTGCCTATGAGCAGTGTCAGCGGCGCCTCCACTGATACGAAGTCGCCCGTGCCCACACGTCTGCCACGGCTCATGATACCGTAGACCCAGTCTTTCTCTCCCACTACATAGCGCGGCGGCAGCAGTCGGAATCCCATGGCCGTAAGCTTAGCCTCAGCCTCGCGGTAGCTACTGTTGTCCACCAAGTCAGGAATGGCAAAGGTGGGTGACGATGGTGAGTTCACCGTAACATAAATCACGCGTCCCGATTTCACCATGCTCCCTGCACTTGGCGTCTGCATCAGTATGCAGTCGGCTGGCAGACGTTTGTTGTAACCGGAGTCGCTCACTTCGATATACAGTCCGTCACTCTCTAACAGCTGTTTGGCAGCTGCGAAGCGCATCTTCGACAAGTCAGGCACCTTGATACCCTCACCATGATGGGTGTAGAGGTCCAGTCCATACTTCACACCGAAGCACAGCGCCACCACTACCACGACCATAGCAAAGAGGTTTCCCCACACGTAGCCGCTTACAAACTTTCTAATGAATTCTTTTGTCTTCATATTCGCGACTGCAAAGATACAAAACTTTGTGCGAAGTTGAAACTTTTTTCAGAAGATTAACGCAAACCTGAAAAAAATGGGGCGAAATGCCGTTATTTCCAAAATAAATATGTAATTTTGCAGCCGAAAAGTAATAACGAACATTTTGAACATGGCAAAAAAAGCACTTTTGATGATTCTCGACGGATGGGGAATCGGACAGCACGGTCGGGGCGACGTCATTTTCAACACCCCAACACCCTACCTTGACCTTTTGTACGCAACCTCTGCACATTCGCAGCTCATGGCCAGCGGCGAAGACGTAGGCCTGCCCGACGGTCAGATGGGCAACTCCGAGGTGGGTCACCTGAACATCGGCGCCGGCCGCATTGTCTACCAAGACCTGGTGAAAATCAACCGCGCCTGCAAAGACGGCTCCATCGTAGACAACCCGCAAGTGAAAGCTGCTTATACCTACGCCAAGGAACAGGGTAAGAAACTACACCTCATGGGACTGTGCAGTGATGGCGGTGTTCATTCTTCGCTCGACCATTTGTTCAAGCTCATTGAAGTAGGCAAGCATTACGGGTTGAAGAACCAGACCTTCGTGCACTGTTTTATGGACGGTCGCGATACCGACCCAAAGAGCGGAAAGGGATTCATTGAGCAGGTCACCGCTGTATGCGCCGACAACGATGCCGCCATCGCCTCCATCGTCGGACGTTTCTACGCCATGGACCGCGACAAGCGTTGGGAGCGCGTAAAGGAGGGCTATGACCTCATTGTCAGCGGCACCGGCAAGCAGGCTACCGACATGGTGCAGGCCATGCAAGAGAGCTACGACGAAGGCGTTACCGACGAGTTTATCAAACCCATACACAACACCACCGTCAACGGCTGCATTGAGGAGGGCGATGTCGTTATCTTCATCAACTTCCGCAACGACCGCGCCAAGGAACTTACCATCGCCCTGACGCAGCAAGACATGCCCGAGCAGGGCATGAAGACCATCCCTGGCCTGCAGTATTACTGCATGACACCCTACGATGCCAACTTTACCGGCGTGCATATCCTCTTCCCCAAGGAAAACGTGGAAGACACGTTGGGCGAATACCTGTCGAAGCAGGGAAAGAAGCAACTGCACACTGCCGAAACCGAGAAGTACGCCCACGTCACCTTCTTCTTCAACGGCGGCCGCGAGGCGCCCTTCCCTGGCGAAGACCGTATTCTCGTGGCCTCGCCGAAAGTGGCTACCTACGACCTGAAGCCTGAGATGAGCGCCTACGAGGTGAAAGACCGCTTAGTGGCTGCCATCGGCACCCAACAATATGACTTTATTGTGGTGAATTTCGCTAACGGCGACATGGTGGGCCACACCGGCGTCTACAACGCCATAGCCAAGGCTGTCTGGGCAGTAGACAACTGTGTGCGCGAGGTCATTGAAACCGCCAAGGCCAACGGCTACGAGGCCATCATCATTGCCGACCACGGCAATGCCGACAACGCCATCAACCCCGACGGTACGCCCAACACCGCACACTCCCTTAATCCCGTCCCCTTTATTTACGTCACCGACAACAACTCAGCCACAGTGAAGGACGGCCGTCTGGCCGACGTGGCACCGTCGCTGCTGCACATCATGGGACTGGAACAGCCAAAGGAGATGACCGGTGAATGTCTTATCTCAGACAAGTAAAACCAAAATCCCCATGAAAAAGTTTTTGTTTATCATATTTAATGTTGTGTTGACCGCGTCGCCTGCTTTCGCCCAGGTGGAGGCAGGAACGTGGTCGATTATTCCCAAAGTGGGTGTCAACTCAGCCATGTTCTCTGGCGACAAAATCGAAACCATCAGTGCTTCGTACGAACCCGTAGACCTTAAGCACAGAATGCGCATTGGACTGGTAGGCGGTATCGATGTCGATTATCGCCTGCACAAAATGCTGAGCCTCACTGCAGGAGTGGCCTACTCACAACAGGGCAGCAAACACAAAGACAAGAAGCAGCTTATCACCGACATGCGGTCCAAGGTTGACTATATCAACGTGCCCGTCTTAGCCAACTTCTACATCACTCCGCAGTTCGCAATAAAGGCTGGCGTACAGTGGGGATGGGTCATAAACAAAAGCGTGAAAGGCAGCGTATGGGGAACGGTCACTAACACCGAAACCGGAGAAAAAAAAGATGGCTACTACCATCAGGACTTCGACGCCTTAAAGGACGACTATAAGGACACCGACTTCAGCATACCCGTCGGCCTGACCTATGACTTCGACGAGGTAACGCTCGAGTTGCGCTATAACTTTGGCCTTACCGACATCACCAAGCACGAGCTGAACATGAAGAATCGCGTCATCATGTTCACCCTCGGCTATCGTATTGCGCTGTAAGGCTACATGGATAGTAATTTTGTAGACTACGTAAAGATTCTGTGCCGGAGTGGCAAGGGTGGCAGGGGTAGTATGCACCTTCGCCATGTTAAGTATAACCCTAACGGTGGGCCCGACGGCGGCGACGGCGGCCGAGGCGGCAACATCTATCTGCGTGGCAACCATAATTACTGGACCCTGCTACATCTGAAATATGACCGTCATATCTTTGCCGAACACGGGGGCAACGGTGGTCGCGACAAGCGCCACGGCACCGATGGCAAGGACGTTTATATCGACGTACCCTGCGGCACCGTAGTCTACAATGCCGAGACTGGCAAATATGTCTGCGACGTCACCTATGACGGTCAGGAGGTGTTGCTGCTCAAAGGAGGACGCGGAGGCTTAGGCAACTTCCAATTCCGCACAGCTACCAATCAGGCCCCACGCTACGCGCAGCCTGGCGAGCCCATGCAAGAGATGACCGTCATTATGGAGCTGAAACTGTTGGCCGACGTAGGACTGGTGGGCTTTCCCAATGCTGGCAAATCGACATTGGTGAACGCATTGTCCAATGCACGGCCAAAGATTGCGAACTATCCCTTCACTACCATGGAGCCGAGTCTCGGCATTGTGGCCTACCGTGAGGGGAAATCATTTGTGATGGCTGATATTCCTGGCATTATTGAGGGGGCAGCCGAAGGCAAAGGCTTAGGACTGCGTTTCCTACGACATATTGAGCGTAACTCTCTGCTGCTCTTCATGGTACCTGGCGATACCGACGACATCGTCCGCGAATACCGCATCCTGCTCAACGAGCTAAAGCAATTCAACCCCGAGCTGCTGGACAAGCACCGCGTGCTGGCAGTCACGAAGTGCGACTTGCTCGACGAGGAGCTGATGACGATGCTGCGTGAGGAAGTGGAAACGGCATGGCAAAACCAAACCGCACACATGGGAGCGGCCGGACATGAGCATGTGCCAGTAGTTTTTATTTCGGCAGTAACGGGATATGGGCTCGACGAGCTGAAGGATGTGCTTTGGCGTGAGCTAAATGCTGAAAGCAACAAGCTTTCCGCCATCACCACCACCGAGGCGCTGGTACACAGCGACAAGGATATGGGGCGCTTTACTAAGGAACTGGCCGATGAGGGGCAGGACGATGATATTGAGTTTATTGACGAAGCCGACATAGAAGACCTGGACGACTACGAATATGAGGAGGAGCCTGAATAGCATTATTAAGATTCTGCCTATAGTAGCCAAAAGAGTAGCACTGTCTGTTATTACTAAAACAGTAGTGTTGCCCATAATTATTATGGTGTTCGCAACGACGGTAACGGCTCAGACGGCGTTCACCCCTATGGAACAACAGTCCATCAGCGTGGAGACACCACGGCTGTTCGAGCAGTCTGACTCGTTTACTATCGACTTCGCTTACTACAAGGCGGAGCAGTTCTCTTTTCCCTTGCCCGTTGGAAAAGCTGTGACGGGAAAAGACTACAACATCGAGATTGAGTCTGCTAAGGGTGATGCCGTGAAGTGCATGTTCGAAGGCACGGTACGCCTGTCGCGCAGCCATGATGTATTTGGCAACGTCATCGTGGTAAGGCATAACAACGGCCTGGAGACTGTCTACGGCCACAATGCGCAAAACCTGGTAAAGAGTGGCGACCGCGTAAAAGCGGGGCAGACCATTGCTATTGTGGGCGGAGAGGGCAGCCGCTATTACTGCGAGTTTGCCATCATGGTGAACGGCCGTCGCATCAATCCCGAAATCATTGTGGGCCTGAAGAGTCACCGTTTATTGAAACAGACGGTGATGTGCAAGCGTGAGGGATTCCGCATTAACGTGAGTGTGGTGGAACCCGACCCATGGAACGACCGCCACTTAGCCAAGAAGAAAGGTGGCACAGGCCTGGAGGCCAGCGACCCTTTTGGCGGCGGCCAGAAGTTTACGCTCAACCTAAGTAGCATCAACAGCGGCGAATGGGCCTATCCGCTGCCAGGAGCCAAAGTCATCAGCCCCTTCGGCAGCCGTGGCGGCCGCAGACATACGGGCACCGACCTTAAGACCAAACCATCGGATAACATCGTAGCTGCCTTCGACGGGGTGGTCACGATGTCGCAGCCCTACAGCGGATACGGCAACTGCATCGTCTTGCGTCATAACAATGGTTTGGAGACGCTTTACAGCCATAATGTGAAAAACCTGGTAAAGGTGGGCGAGCGTGTTAAGGCTGGACAGAAGATTGCGCTGACCGGCCGGACAGGGCGCGCCACCACCGAGCACCTGCACTTCGAAGTGCGCGTAAAAGGTCATCCATACAATTCCGACCTGATTTTCAACCATGTCTCCCATCAGTTGCGCACCCATAAAGTAACGTTTACCAAGAGTGGAAAGGCTACCGTGAGCAAATAATTGCGTAAAGAAAGAAAAAAGTAAGCAGAAAATGGTGCTTATTCGAAAATAATGTTTAATTTTGCACGCGGAAACAAATCTTCGGCAGAGGAAACATCCGAAACCGGTATTATTAATTAAAAAGTACTAAGTTTTATGCAGAAAAGATTGTTCTTTCTGGCTGCTATGCTGTTAACGCTTTCGCTAACTGCCATGGCACAAATCACAACTTCAAGTATGGCAGGTAAGGTGACCATCGAGGCCACAGGAGAAGAGGTTATCGGCGCTACCATCCAGGCTGTTCACGAGCCCTCTGGTACACGCTACAATGCCGTGACTAATATCAACGGTCGCTTTACCATCCAGGGTATGCGTACCGGCGGTCCCTATTCTGTATCTGTCAGCTATATTGGCTTCCAGACAAAGACTGTGAAAGGCATCACACTGCAACTGGGTGAGACCTACAACCTGACGGTGATGATTTCTGAAGACTCGAACGAGCTTGCAGAAGTGATTGTCAGCGGCAGAGCATCGAAGTTTACTGCAGAGAAGACAGGTGCCACCACGAGTATCAACAATACGCAGATGATGCAGATGCCTACTGTTAACCGTAGCATCAGCGATATTGCGCGCATCTCTCCATACGCCAACGGCATGAGCTTCGCCGGCGGTGACGGCCGTTCGACAAACTTCACCATCGACGGTGCCAACTTCAACAATAACTTCGGCCTGTCGGACAAACTGCCGGGCGGCGGAAACCCCATCTCGCTTGATGCCATCGAGGAGGTGCAGGTGGTGGTGGCTCCCTACGACGTGAGACAGACCAACTTCATCGGCGGCGGTATCAACGCCATCACCAAGTCGGGTACCAACACTTTCAAGGGCACGGCCTATGTTTATTACCGCGACCAGAATCTTCGGGGTAACCGCATTGACCACAAAGACCTGGGCGCTCGCGTCGATGAGAAAAAGACCACCTATGGCTTGACACTCGGCGGACCAATTATCAAGGACAAGCTCTTCTTCTTCGTCAACTATGAGGGTGAGAAAACGCCCGGCGAAGTGGTGAAGTACCACGCTGCCGACGACATCAACGGAGAGGTTGGCGGTTCAGGCATGGTTTCACGCACCACAGTGTCAGAAATGCAGCGCGTGTCCGACTTCGTGAAGTCAAAATATGGCTACGACCCGGGCTCTTACACTAGCTTCCCCGGCGATGAGTCGAACTACCGCATCCTGGCCCGACTGGACTGGAATATCACCGACGCCCATCACTTGGCCGTGCGTTATAACAACACGAAGAACACGGCATGGATGGGCACCAACGGTAACTCTTCGGATACAGGCTACCGTCTGAACGGAACCTACCGTATTGGTGTACAGTCTATGGCCTTTGCCAATTCGCTCTACTCGCAGGACAATAAAGTACAGTCTATCTCTGCCGACCTGAATAGCCGCTTCGGCCAGAAGGTATCCAACCAGTTGCTCTTCACCTATACTTATAGTGAGGACATGCGCGGCACAAACTCCAGCGAGTTCCCCTTCATTGACATCATGGCTGGCACCGACGAAAATGGCAACCAGCTCATGCAGCCCTATATGTCACTCGGTTACGAGCTGTTCACCTATAACAATGGTGTGAAGAACAAGATTACCAACATCACCGACAACCTCACGCTCTACCTGGCTAACCACAAGGTGACCGCCGGCGTGAGTTTCGAGCACCAGATGGCCAACAACGCCTATATGCGTAACGGTACGGGTTACTACCGCTACAACAGCATTGATGACTTCCTGAACCAGGCCCGTCCCGAGTCGTTCGCCGTAACATACGGTTTCAATGGCGTGAAGGATCCTAACGCTCAGGTGACTTTCAACCAGCTTGGCTTCTACGCCCAGGACGAGTGGAATATTACTGACAAGCTGAAGCTGACCTACGGCATTCGCTTAGACGACCTGATGTTCGACAACAGTGATCTGGAACGCAACACTGCCATCTACGCGCTGGAGTTCCGCGACGGACAGAGAATAGACACTGGCAAGTGGCCCGACTCCCGACTGCAGATCTCACCCCGTTTAGGATTCTCCTACGACGTCTTCGGCGACAAGTCGCTGAAGGTGCGCGGTGGTACGGGTATCTTCACTGGTCGTCTGCCGTTGGTGTTCTTCACCAATATGCCCACCAACGCCAACATGGTGCAGAACTCCGTAACCTATCAGACCTCGTATAAAAACGGCGTGCCTGATAGTTACAATGAGAACCTCGATAAGTTCACGGGCAACATGATTACCAGCGTTGATGAGATGATCAGACAGCTGGGCCTGCCCACCACCTTGACAGCCGACAATCACGTGGCCAGCACGAAGATTTCTGGCGTTGCCAGCGACTTCAAGATGCCACAGGTATGGAAGTCGTCCATTGCCATCGACTATCAGATCCCCGTCTCATTCCCCTTCACGGCCACGGCTGAGTTCATGTACTCGAAGAATATCAACGCTGTAACCATTGACAATATCAATATCAAAAACCCGGAGGGCTGGGAGCGTTTCAGCGGCGCCGACAACCGCCTGATCTATCCGTCAGACTACCGTGTCACAGGCAAATACAATGCCGTGCTGCTGAAGAACACGTCAAAGGGTTATGGCTATACATTCAATGTCACGTTGAACGCCACACCTTTGGAGAACCTGAACCTCATGGCAGCCTACACGCACACTGAGCAGAAGGAAGTGTCGGGTATGCCCGGCAGCGACCCCATCTCCACTTGGCAGAACCTGAACACTATCGACGGTAGCAACTTCACCGGCGTGCAGCGCTCACGCTATGTTGTGCCCGACAGGTTTATCGGCTCCATCAGCTATTTCATTCCCTTCTCTCATAAGAAGCTGACGCGCGGCACACAAATCAACCTGTTCTACACGGGCTTCTCCGAGTCGGGACTGAGCTATACGTACACCAACGACATGAACGGCGACGGTATCAGCAACGATATGATGTATATTCCCGCCAACGATAGCGAGATACAGATTGGCTCACTACAGAACGGGCAGTTCGTGGACAACCCCGAGATGCGCAAGGCCTTCTGGAACTATGTCGAACAGGACAGCTATCTGAAGAAGAACAAGGGAAAGTATGCCCAGTCATACGCCGCCCGCTCGCCTTGGGTCCACCGCTTCGACCTGCGCATTGCCGAGGACTTCTGCTTTAAGACAGGTAAGCAGGATCATAAGATTCAGGTGAGCCTCGACTTCCTCAACGTGGGTAACCTCATTCACTCTACTTGGGGCATTTCGAAGGTGTCTACCACCGTCAACGACAAGGCTTACCACAAGATTCTCAAGTACGAGGGCAAAGACAGCGGCAACAAGCCCGTGTTCTCTATGGTTAAGACCAACGGAGAATATCCTACCGAGAGCTATACTACCTACAAGGACTACAGCGAGTGCTGGAAGCTTCAGGTGGGCTTGAAGTACTTCTTCAACTAACCGTTTGCCGGCGAGATCCCGACGGCCTCTCGCCGACAAAACCGGCATCAGACAAAAATCTCCGGACTGTCTGTCCGGAGATTTTCATTTTTCCCAGAAGCGCGCCGTGATGTCCTCGAAGGTGTTATCGGGCCGCTTACGGAAAAGGCGCTGGTTGGTGGTCTTCGTCTTCAGGGGCCCCAAGTGTCGGATGAACGGCCCCAGCTTAATGTAGTCGAAATCGGTCTTGTCGATGCCGGCGGGCATTCGTATGCGCCCGCTGTACCACGCCACCTTGAACGCCGCATGTTCTTCATGGATGTATTGTGCCAGCTGCTCCACGCCCTTGGGCTCGGCGTCGCCGCCCATGAACGCGATGCAGGTGATGTCAGAACCAAACTGATCGACGAAAGCATCTACAGCATCCGTGTTCAGGGGAATCCCGATGTCTTCCCAGAGATAATGGCTGTGGCAGCCAGGGCAGCGGCACGGGCAGTTAGAGATGTTGATAGCCAGTGTCACCTCGTCGGGAATCTCCTGAAACACAATGCCGGTATTGACGTACTTCAACATATCCTATGCCGTAGCATAGAAGCGCCGTGCAGCCTCTTCCTGTCGTGGCTGGGAGAAGTTCGACACACGCTTCAGATAGCCGATGATGCGGGTCATGTAGTCTATGTTCTTTGAATGGCAGTGCGGGCATTCCTTCAGATAGCGTTTGTCAATATGTCCGCAGTCGTTGCACACGGTATTGGGGATGTTGAATGTAAAGTAGTTGCATCCTTCCTTGGCAGCCACCTTCAGCAGCTGCTGGTACTGCTGCTTCGACAGGTGCTCTTCCAGGTTCATGTGCAGTGCCGAGCCGCCGGTGAGGTGCTCAATGTATGGTGCGCCGTGCAGCTTGAACTTGTCGAGGATGGTGAGCGAGTCGTCTTCCACCACGTAGAAGTAGGAGTTGTAGCAGTCGCGGGGCACGAAGTAGCCGTCCTCGCGGTCCCACTTGGCGTGCTTCACGCCAACGTTCTCGGCGGGAATCATCTCGCAGTTGAACATCACGTCCTTTGTGCGGTATTGCTTGTTGTACTTCTCGATAAGTCCCAGAATGCCCTGTACGAAGTGCAGATAGTCGTCGTTCGGCGTAATCTGCAGCCCCATAAACTCAGCAGCCTCCACCAGGCCGTTGATGCCGATGGTGAGGTACTGTCGGCCGATATTGATATAGCCGGCGTCGAACAGCGGCAACATGCCGTGGCTCTGCAGCTCCTTGAGATTCTCGTTGTAAGCCAGCTGCACCTTATGGCACAGGTCGATCACCTCGCCTAAGTACTGCAGGTAGGGCATCTTGTGGTTCACGGCATACTGTATGCAGCGGTTCAGGTTGATGGTGAGCACGCTCTTCGAGCCTGTCGACACACCGCCGGCACCAAGGGTATAGCTGAAACCGTTGTCGGTAATCTCATTGCGCAGGCGGCAGCAGCTCGACAGCGAGTCGGCATTGTCGCTCATGTAGGTGAAGAAGGAGTGTCCCTCGCTGTACATCTCTGCCGTAAACTCGCCCCATTCAGCATCCATCGGCTCCCCGTCTTTCGTGGTGAGCAGTGCCATGGTCTCTACCGGGAAGGTCAGCAGCGTCTTTGTGCGCTCCTGGTTAAACCACTTCATGAACCGCTTCTGCAGCCAGCTCAGTCCTTCCCAGTCGGGCTTCGTGCCGTCGGGGAAGTAGAAGTCTCCAAAGATACTCTCAAAGTAGTACTTGTCGTAGTAGGCCACGTTCCAGAACACGGCCTGGTAGTTGCGTGCGCCGGTGGGCTGGTTCAGCGTATAGACAATCTGCTCGAAATAATCGGTAATCACCTTGTCCAGTGTACGTTTCTTCAGGCTCAGGTCGGCCTGTTCGTTGACACGCTTGTAGTAGTCGCGGCCATATTCCTTGCCAATGAAATAGTTCATGTACATAAGGAACTCTGGTGTGGCGCATGCACCGCTAAGCATCGACGACACCATGAAAACCATGTTGACGAACCCTCCGCAGAACGACTTCAAGTTCGTCGGAGCCGTGGAGTTGCCACCAATACTGATAGTGCCTCCGATGAGCCACGGATACATGGTGATGGATGCGCAGTAGTTGGCCAGCGACGTCTCGTCGTTCTTATATATAAAGTGGTGGGTGAGCATGTCAATATAGTGGTCGGCCATCTGCTTGCCGTACATCTTCTTGATGCGGTCGGTGAGCAGTCGGCGGTTCAGGCGGATGAAGTTCGACTTGGGCAGCTCGCCGATGAGCGTGGCGATATTTTTGTGCTCCACGTTGGCATTAGCGTCATATTTTGAACCAGTCGCTGCATTCACCGAGTCGCAATATTCGGAAAGGAACTGCAGCTTGGCCAGTGTCTCGCGGTCTTCGCTGTGAGCCTGGCGGTAGAGCATAAACGACTTGGCCACCTTGTAGAATCCCTCGCGCATCAGCGCCTCTTCCACCTGGTTCTGTATATCCTCCACCTTGATGTCTTCTTGAATGTCTAAATGGCTGATAATCTTTGAGATAGTTCCCAATTCGGCAGGTTCGTTCACACTCTCGAACGCCTTCACGATAGCGTTCATAATCTTGTCGAGCGAGAAGCGGTCTTTCGATCCGTCGCGCTTGGTAATGGTAAAGTTCTTGATCTCCATTATGAATATTATTTTAGTTATTGTATCTCTCTTTTTCCGTCCGAAGTTTTCCGTTTCGGGAAACTTTTCTGTTTTCGTTTCCAAAAAAGTTTCCCAAAACGGGAAAGCCGAATCGGGTGCAAAGGTACAAAATTATCCCAAAAGAATGGCTAAACCAATTCTTAAAAAAAGCAAATAGACAGAAAAAAGACGTCGTTGTGTTGCCAACGTGCTTATGGCTGATGGCTGAGCGTGATGACGGCATACTCGGAACGCGTGCCGATACGGAACTTTCCGCCCCAGATGCCAAGGCCCGAAGAGACATAGTAGTGGGTGTTGCCGCGCTGATGCTGCCCAAAGGCGCACTCATACAGGGCTTCGGTAATCCACGAGATGGGCCACACCTGCCCGTGATGGGTATGGCCGCTAAGCTGGAGGTCCACACCATTCTGCTCAGATTCCTCAAGATGATAGGGCTGGTGGTCGAGCAGGATGATGTAGTTGTCGCGGCTGGTATTGGCGAGCAGCTCGGCCATACTTTTGCGACGGCGGTTGGTACGGTCGTCGCGTCCCGCTACGACGATAGTATTGTCGATGACGGCAGTCTCATCTTGCAGCAGCCGGATGCCTGCGTCGTAGTAGAAGCGCTGCGCATCGGGCTCGCCACTATAATACTCATGATTGCCCAAGCAAGCGTAGACAGGGGCATTCAGACGCCTGAACTCCTTGGCCATGTCCTCTTCTAATAGTGGTCGCACACTGATGTCGATGATGTCGCCGGCAATAAAGATGGCATCGGCATGCTCGGCATTCATCAGGTCGACCCATCGTGCCAGCTCTGTGCGGGGATTATGGTAGCCTAAGTGCAGGTCGCTTGCCATCACGAAGCGATAGTCCTTCTTGAGCGCTTTCGCCGAGGTGAAGCTAAGAGGCTGGCGCACCTTATGGCGATAGTGCAGGTTACCATACACAAACACAGCCGTCATGAGCACAACCACAGCCACTGTGGTTGTCCAGCTGTTGGTAAGCAGCCGCGAGGGCACCACGTGGGCAAGCCGTCCCAGGTCGAGCACAAGGAAGAGTATCACGAGATAGAGCATGATAACGACCGACGACGTACCGATGGTATAGAGCACACGCGCCAACGGCAGCGACAGGCGGTCGAGGCTGCCCGACATATCGGCAAACAACAGCAGGAAACATCCCACAGCGACAGCCACCACCACCGTCTTCCACAGACCATTCAGTGGCAGCAACGTCCAGAGGTGCCAGCTCACGTAGACAACGGCAACCAGCGGCAACAGCATAAACAACAGCATTCCTATCATCTTCATGTACATTATTTATAGTTTCATGTCGGCAAAAGTACGCAAAAAACCGTAGAAAGCACTGCATTTACAGAATATTAACATCGTCGGGAAAGCAACGCGTTGCGCAACACTTTTGATGGTGTTGCGTTATATTGTTTAGAGGAATGTTGTACTTTTGTGCAGACATTCAAGGAAAGGTATGAAGAAAAGCATTTCACAGCGTGACATCGCCCGGATACTGGGCGTCAATGTTTCCACAGTCTCAAGGGCGCTGAAAGACCTGCCTGGCGTCAGTTCCGATCTCCGAAAGAAGATTATGGAGCTGGCCGAGAGCCAGGGCTACCGTCCCAATCCCTTTGCCATGAGCCTGCGCTACGGTGCTACTCATACCCTTGGCATTGTAGTGCCCGACATATCGTTCAACCACTACTCGCACATCGTGAAATGGATAGAGGAGGAGGCGAGGAAAAACGGGTACTTGTGCATAGTGACCGATTCCGGCGACAAGCACATCGGCGAGATAGAATGCGTGGAGCAGCTTATGAATATGCATGTGGAGGGCATCGCAATCTGCCTGTCCCAGGAAACCACCGACTTTGCCCATCTGGAGCGTCTGAGAGACAACAATATCCCTGTTGTACTTTTCGACCGTGTGGCCGACGTCAATTTTTCCACAGTGAGCTTCAACGATGTGGAGTCTGCCCGACAGGCCACCCTACACTTGATTGATAGCGGTGCACGTCGCATCGCCTTCCTGGGCGGCCCCAACCGCGCCAAACAGTCTGCCGACCGCAAGCACGGCTATTTAGAGGCGTTGCGCGAACGACGGGTGACGATCCACAAAGAGCTGGTGAAGAGTGGGCATGCGAATTTCAACTCCGGACTGTCTTATACCTTCGAGCTGCTCGACCTGCCGGAGCCGCCCGACGCCATCCTGGCCGACCACGGCCTACTGACGATTGCCGCCTTCCAGGCCATCATCAGCCGTGGCTTACTCATCCCACGCGACATCTCCATTATTGGTTTCATGAGCGACTGGGTGTCAGGCATGTCTTTCCCGCGCATGACGTTCGTCAAACAAAACCTCAAGGAAATGGGGCGTAAGACCGTCAAGCTGTTAATTGAGCAGATTAACCATGAAACAAAGGTGAAGCATATCGTTGTCAATTCGCGGCTTAACATCAGGGAAAGCACATTAACGCAAAAATAGCGTCTTCTCTCTGCTATTTAAAGGGTTAAAGGGTGACAGGGTGCCAGAACGCCGATGTACAGGGCGTTTGCACCCTTTTTCAAGGGCGTCATGGGTGACAGAAGGGTGACAGCTGTCGTGAAGACAGCGCCTTACGGCATTGAATTCTCTCGAGAATTCAATGCCGTAAGCATACGTTGGACTGCCTAAGCGCCGCTCCGCCGACAGATTCTCTCGAGAATCCACCCGCCAAGTGCCCTCTGGTCTCTCGTCGCATGGTCACGCCATCCCGTCGCATGGTCACGCCACCCCGTCGCATGGTCACGCCACCCATCCCGTGCCACAGTCAAGACGCTGAAGGCGTCTCCTTTCAGTAGTCGGGGGTACGAGCGCAGCGAGCACCCCCGGATGGAAGAGCGCATCATGGTATCGACCCCAAAGGGGTCGCCCATTGTGGCAGTGAGAGAGGCGATATTCGGGTATGGGCGACCCCTTTGG
>Ga0265298_10001690_pt1 | contig 32395 bp, 24 predicted proteins | sample AusTroGonzalo_MG_3_FD_193486 | JGI IMG/M metagenome (GOLD analysis project Ga0265298, IMG submission 193486) | Bovine rumen microbial communities from tropical cattle in Woodstock, Queensland, Australia - Gonzalo_01 | ecosystem: Host-associated > Mammals > Digestive system > Stomach > Rumen ... | reverse complement strand
GCTGTCCGGCGCAGGTCCTTCCGCGACCGGAATCGCTGGACAAGATGCTGGAATACGCTTCGGTGCTGTGCAAAGGCTTCCCACAGGTGCGTGTGGACCTTTACAATATCAATGGCCGTATTTTCTTCGGAGAGATGACTTTCACCTCCAACGGCGGGTTCATGACCTATTTCACGCCTTCTTTCCTGAAGGAGACGGGAGCTCGTTGTACAGTTCGGTAAAAATCTGTTTGGTACTCTTCTGGCTGAAGACGCTTTTTATTACGTTTTTCGCGGTCCGGTACATCACTGCCGCATGACTGTTCGGATCCTTCCTGTCGGCAGGCAGCCATTTCAGCACGCGCAGGCTTTCATAAAGGATGACAAACACTCCCATCAAGGCATATTTGAGCGGCTTTCCTTTGGCATAAAAGAGAAGAGAACCTCTTATCCGCGTGGGTTTGATGGCGCTTTCCATGGGCCCTGCGGTACTGCCGGCAAGATGCGTTATGACTGCATCCGCGTCAACCCAGACTTCATATCCGGAATCGTTGATCAGATGACCAAGGGCGATGTCTTCGGGAGTGAAAGTGTAGGTTTCATCGAACCATCCGAGACTTGAAAAGATGTCAGTGCGTATTATGAAACACGCCCCGTTCAGTGTCCAGGTACGGAACAGCCCTTCCTGCATCGTCCACTCTCCGCGGCGAGTTTCGTCCACGAGGTGTAAATAGTGGGCAAGGTATTTCAAGGCTCTCCACGGACCCCGGCCGCAGGTTTGGACGGAGCCGTCGCCGAATATGATTTTCGGAGAGATGGCAGCGGTGTTTTCCGGGACGCGGTCGAAATCTGAAAAGAGGGTGTCGATGACCGGCATATCCATGACCGTATCGTCGTTCACTATGAAACAGTAACGTCCCCTGGCCTCTTTGAGTGCCAGATTGTTGTTCTCGGCAAAACCCGAAAGGGCGTTGTTTACAATGACCTTTACTTCCGGCCAGTCCCGTTTCAGGGCATTCAGGTTATCCTCGCTGAACCTGTATGCAACAAGAAGGATTTCATAATTGCACGAGTTGTGCTTCCTGATGCTCTCCAGGCAGGGGTAGAGAATGTCGGGACGGTTCATTGAAACGATGACGACGCTGACGTCGGGTACGGCGTTTCCGGCGGGGCCTTTTGCATCGGACATATTTGGCGTCCCTGCCGGTGCGTGAACCGGCTGCCCTGCACTTCCGGATATGGTGTCTTCTTCGGAAGCAGTGTGCACGAAAGTGTTCACGGTTTCCAGCAGCGGGGTGAGGAGCCTTCGCAGCATTCGAGGCCTCGGATATTTCGGTTTGTATGGCGTGGAATGCGGGAAATACTTGAGGGATTGGCAATTGCGTGCATTCAGGGAATCCGGCAGGAGGTCTTCCGGGTAGATGCCGGCCTCAAACAGGAGAGGCATGAGGTAGAGCTGGTCGCGATGGGGGCCTGTCGAGAATCCGGCCCACCAGAGTTCGTCCACTTTTGCTATGCGGTCGTCGTTGTGTTTTCGGAGGATGAGGTTGTTTTCCATCATCCCGTAATGGATGGGGAATCCTTCTTCTTCCAGTTTGCGTTTGATTCCAAGTGCGTCGCGGAAGCGGATATGGCCGGCTTTGTAGCAGTTTTCGGCCTCGGTGTATATGCAATCGCAGGAAGGGTGGGGAACCCCGCTCCACAGTACTCCTTCCGCTATTCTCGCTTCGATGGCATCATAAAGGCTGTCGTCCGTAATCTGGATGTTCGGATCCAGGTAAAAGCTCCAGTCGTACTCTTCCAGAACCCTGTGGGGGAGAATCTTGGGATAGCGCGAAGATACTCTCGGATCGGCGTTGTCAAATCCTATCGGACGGAACTGCCAGACGCCTTCGCAGCCCTTGGCCCCGGAGTCCGTAAAACATATGTAATCCCAGTCGGACCGGACTGCAAGCGGCTGTCGCAGTTCGTCGTAACCCCCTGTGATACAAGTATAAATTACTTTTTTCATTTTGTCAGTTTACATTGTTCTCCGAGTTCAAGGAGAAACTCCCGGGAATAGTAGTCGATCTTTCCTCCGTAAGGCGTCAGCGTGAGTTCGGAAAAATACAGATTGCCTCCGGATTCAAAGAAATCAACCCTGACGACCGGAAATCCTTCCGACAATTTTGAGGCGGCAACGAGCATCCTGTCCAGATGCTGCGGGCGGGGAACGTCTTTTTTCAACACGTCGTAATGGGCGGTGGCCGCACATGCGCTCTCCAGAGCCGTCCATTCCGTGTCGTAGGATTTCAGGTCGGCGCCGTCGCTGCGGCGGTTGGCGCATACAAGTACCGCATACGGTTTTCCGTCGAAGCACCAGAACTTGTAGTCTGTTACCGATTTCTCTCCGGATTGAGGCGGCAGGAATGCTTCGGCAAGTATCCTCGGCCTGATATAATTATAGTACATCTCTCCGTTGACATAACCGAATTTACGGGAGAGTTTCCTTTTGTAGAAGGCGATCAATGCGTCACTGTCGAAGCCGGCCGTTTTGTCAATAAGGGCCGTAGAGCCGCTGTCGTGATTGCATTTGAGGACGAACCGGTCAGGAAGGGCGTTGAAATCAATGTCTTCCGCTTTCTCCCAGCTGCCCAGAACTGGTACCAGAAGGTCGCCGAATCCGCATTCCGCCACATATTCCCTTACCGCGAGCTTGTCCGCATAATGCGAATACTTCCTTCCGTACTTGTGACACATCAGCCACTGTATTTTCTCGTTGATATCTTTCGGATGCCTGGGGTCGACGGCAAGCCCGCGGGCCATTGAATCCCGCTTCAACACGGATGGGAGGCATAAATGCATCATGGCTGCCCTGAGTGTGTCCCTGACATTCATATTGATTGTAAAAATACACAAAAATTTCTAAATTTGTACGAATATGCCCGAAGGCGGAACCAATATATCGGAAAACAGCAGAAGGATAGCCAGGAATACGGTTCTCCTCTATATCCGTATGCTGATTCTGATGTTCGTGGGCTTGTTTACGGCCCGCATCATACTCCGTAATCTGGGCTTTGACGATTACGGACTTTATTCTGCTGTCGGGAGCCTGGTCGCACTCGGCAATGTGATTACCGCTTCGGTTTCAGCATCCATCGTCCGCTTCATTACCGCAGGAATAGGGGAGGGAGATGCTGCAAAATCTAGGCGAGTCTTCGCTACTTCGCTGGTTGTGATTCTGGTAATCTGCGCTGTCGCGCTCCTGCTTTTCGAAACCGTGGGGCTCTGGCTCCTGAATACACGGATGGATATTCCCTCCGGAAGGGAAGCGGCTGCCAACTGGGTGTTCCAGTGCAGCGCTGCAATTTTCATACTGTCTCTGCTATGTGTGCCCTACAGCGCTGTCATAATGGCTCACGAACGGATGTCGGCCTATGCTTACATCAGCATATTGGAAGCGGTGCTGAAACTGGCTGTCGCCATGGCAATCCTCTGGTCTTCAGGAGACAAGCTGATACTCTACGCCTGCCTGCTGGTCGGTGTATCCATAATCGTACGCCTGTGCTATGGTGTATTCTGCGCGCGTCATTTTGCGGAAAGCAGAACGCGTCCGGTCTTTGACAAAGGGCTTTTCCGCACCCTGCTCGGTTTTGCCGGCTGGAATTTCCTGGGCTCCGGAACATTTGTGCTCAACACCCAGGGATCGAGCATCCTCACGAACATATTCTTCGGAGTCGGGATGAATGCGCCGCGCGGAGTGGCCGGCCAGATAGAGAGCATAGTAAAGCAGTTTGTCAACAATGTGGTGATAGCCATCAATCCGCAGATTACCAAGTCCTATGTGGGCGGCGGCAAAGATTATTCTTTCGAACTCGCCTGCAAGGGCTCGAAATATGCCGTGCTGATAGTGCTGATGTTCCTCGTGCCTTACATTTTCGAGGCGGACCGCATTTCTCTGCTGATTTTCGGCCGCAATCCGGAAGGTTCGGGGCTCTTTTCCACGCTGGCGCTCCTATGCGTGCTGGTCGATCTTGCGCTCACTACATTTGCTACGCTGGAACTTGCCTACGGCGACATCAAACGCTACTACATCATAGTCTCTTCCGTCAGCATCCTGATTCTTCCGATTACTTGGGCCGCGTTTGCCGCGGGAGCTCCCGCCTGGGCTGCCTACGTCGTATTTATCGGCGTGTATCTTGTGGCAGATGCACTCAAACTGCTGATTATACGCTCCCAGACGGGCTTCCCGATAAAGAAATACATGCGTGAAGTCGTGATGCCGGGAGCGGCGGTGGCTGCCATTTCCATCGGAATCACCGCGGTTGTGCACGGCGTGCTTCCCGAAGGATGGTGGAGGATGGCTGCGGTACTCTGTGCGAGTGCCTCCGCAACTCTCGCTGCATCTTATGCTTTTGCCCTGACTTCCGGTGAACGTGCTTTCATAATGTCGAAGATATGCCGAAAATCTGCCTGATACACCATCTCGTCAAGGACATCCCTTCGATGCTCTCCTATCTTGGCCTGGAAAGCGGTTTTCCCAATCTCGAGTGGGATGCGTCGGCTCCGGAGATCCTGATAGCGACGGAATTCGTTTATTACCGGAAAGACCTCTTCGGGCAGTTCATGCGGCTTTATCCGAAGGCGCGTGTCAAGGCGATATGCCTGCAGGAAGCCCTTGAGCCCGATTTCAATATCTTCGACTATGCTTTCGGATTCAGCAACGCCCATGCCGGCGACACCCGTTTCTACCGTCTGCCCAGCCCGTTGGATATGTTCCGGGGTTTCCTGGACGGTTCGCGCTCGAACTCTTTGACTGCGGAAGCCGCCGCGGAGGAATTGTCGCAGAAAACGGGCTTCTGCAACTTTGTCTGTTCCAATCCGAGCGCGCACCCTATGCGCGACGGCATCTTCCATAAACTGTGCGAATACAAGAAGGTCGATTCCCTCGGCAAGCATCTGAACAATGTCGGGACGGCCGGTACAGGTTATGGCGGCGTTCACAGGGCGGAGGGGTTGAGTCTCCGCAGGCCTTACAAGTTTTCCGTTGCGAGCGAGAACGCCTGTTTCCCAGGATACGTCTCTGAAAAGATACTTGTTGCACTTCAGGCGCATACGGTGCCTGTTTATTGGGGAGACCCGTTTGTCGCTTCGGTAATAAACCCCGCTTGCTTTATAAATGCCGCGGATTATCCGGACCTTGATGCCATGCTCCAAAGGGTTAAGGAAGTGGATGCCGACGACAGGCTTTGGATCGAATACGTGACGGCTCCCTGGTTCACTCCCGAACAAGAGGCGGCCCATCGGGAGAGAACAGCTCTGTATATGGCCAGGATGAAGGAACTCCTTGCCGGAAAACTGCCGCCTATTGTACCGGAAGGTTATCACGTAAGCCTCTACAGGAAAAGGTTTTTTGAAAATGTCTTTCCGTTCGAATCGCCGGGCGTTATTTCAAGAATATTGTGTAAATTTGTAAAATGATTTCACAGGAGCAGATAAGAGACCTGCGCCAGCGCATTTCTGCGTTGGAGAAATCCCTCGGCATAGCGGCGAAGCGCGAAGACGTGGCTGCCAGGGAGGCGCAGAGCCAGGCTCCCGGATTCTGGGACGACCCGAAGTCTGCCGAGGCATTCCTCAAGGGGGTGAGCGGCGTGAAATCATGGATAACCGCATTCGATTCGCTGGTGTCCTCCGTCGACGATCTGGACGTGCTTCTCGAACTAGATCCGGAAGGGACGGAGACCGATGCGGCTTATGAAGATGCCTTAAAAAAACTCTCCGACCTGGAATTCAGGAATATGCTCGGAGAGGAGGGTGACAGCCTCGGGGCCGTGCTTACCATCAATTCCGGAGCCGGCGGCACCGAATCCAACGATTGGAGTTCCATGCTGATGCGCATGTACATGCGCTGGGGCGAGCGCAACGGCTACAAAATGACGGTGACCGAGCTCGTCGAAGGCGACGAGGCCGGTATCAAGAGCGCGACAATACAGTTCGAGGGAGATTATGCCTACGGGTATCTCAAGGCCGAAAGCGGAGTTCACCGCCTGGTGCGGATATCTCCCTTCAACGCCCAGGGCAAGCGTCAGACCACTTTCTCGTCGGTATTCGTCTATCCCCTCGTGGACGACACCATCAATATCGAAATCAATCCTGCCGATATCGAATGGGATACATTCCGCTCCGGAGGACACGGCGGGCAGAACGTCAACAAGGTCGAGACCGGGGTTCGCGTACGCCATATACCCACGGGGATAATGGTGGAAAACACAGAAACCCGCAGCCAGCAGGACAACCGCCAGAACGCCCTCCGCATACTGAAATCCCGCCTTTACGACATAGAACTCAAGAAGCGCCAGGAGAAGCAGGCGGAACTGGAGGGGCAGAAAAAGAAGATAGAATGGGGCTCGCAGATACGCTCTTACGTGCTGCATCCGTACAGGATGGTGAAAGACCTCCGCACCGGATATGAAACCGCCGACACCCAGGGCGTGCTTGACGGCGACATCAACGAATTCATGAAAACCTGGTTGATGCAAAAACAGTAACAATATATTAACAAACATTTCTCATTATGGCTTACACAACCACTACCACCACCTCTTTCGGTCAGAGGATCAAGAACAGCTTCGGCGGCATAGTCGTCGGCATAATGATGTTCATCGCCGGCACCATCCTTCTTTTCTGGAATGAAGGACGCACCGTCAAGACTACCCGCATGCTCAAGGAAGCCGAGTCCAAATGCGTAGAACTTGCCGACATATCTGCTGTCGACAAGGCATTCGAAGGCCAGGTGGTTCATGCCACCGGTCTTGCCACGACCGACGAGGTCCTTAAGGAAGACGTCTTCGGCATTAAAGCCAATGCCATCAAACTCATCCGCGAAGTTGAATACTATCAGGTCGTCGAGCGCACTGAAACAAAGACCGAAACCGACTCCAGGGGCCGGGAAACCCAGACCACGACCTATTTCTACGAGCCCAAGTGGACAGACGAGCCGGTAGACTCGAAGAAGTTTTACTATACCGATGAGCAGGACGACAACTTTGTTCTCAAGGAGATTGCAGACCTGACCCTTCAGGCAAAGGACGTCAAGTTCGGAGCATATCGTCTTCCCGATGCACTCATCTCCCAGAAGAATGACTCCGAAAACCTCGCAATCGAACCCGATCAGGCCATTCTGGATGCATTCAGCCGCGATATCGCCAATGCCATGAGAAAGAGTGGGACGAAATATGTCCACGTCGAAGGCAACAGGATTTACTTCGGCGTCAATCCCGGCGAAGCGCACATCGGTGACGTGCGTGTGAAGTTCTCTACCGTGGGCAACGGAAATGTTTCCATCATCGCGAAAGTCGTTAACGACACTTTCGAGAAATTCACCGCCAAGAGCGGTTATTCCCTCGAGCGCCTCACTGCCGGCACTCACAGCAGCGAGGATATGTTCGCCTCCGAAAGGTCCAACAACAAGGCTACCGCCTGGCTTCTCCGCATCATAGGTATCCTGCTGATATTCTTCGGCCTGCGCAATATCTTCAAGTTCATCGAGACCACCACGTCGATAGTTCCGGTCCTCGGCAGTATCGTCAAATTCGGCATCGGCCTTGCCAGCTTCCTCATCACCATTGCATGGTCGTTCATCGTGATAGCCGTAGGTTGGCTGTTCTACCGTCCGCTGCTCGGAATACTGATGCTGGCGGGTGGCTGCGCCCTGATCTGGTACCTCAACAAGAAAGGTAAGGAAAAGGAATAATCGCCCTTGACATGAAAAAAGCCATTTGCGCATTTTCGGCACTTGCGCTGCTTTGTGCCTTCGCGGCATGTACCCACGAAAATAACGGAGAGTCCAAATGCCCGGCAGGGGCGGTGGACCTCGGCATCGTGATGACCCGGGGGGACGGGAGTACCTATAAATTATATTGGGCGAAATCCAATCTTTCCGGGAGCGGCCTCTGCGCCAAGCCGGAAGATTACGGTGATTATTATGCCTGGGGCGAGACCAAGCCAAAGAGCGACTATAGCTGGAGTACTTACAAGTGGTGCAACGGTTCTTATATCACCTTGACGAAGTATAATGACGATAAATCATATGGTACGGTAGATGGCATAACGGAACTTCAGCGTGGCGAAAAGAAAGGCGAGACGATGGATGATGCCGCCCGCGCCAAACTCGGTGGCAAATGGCGTATGCCCACAGATGCGGAATGGACCGCCCTCCGCGAACAATGCACGTGGGCGTGGACAACTCAGAATGGTATTGCCGGCCGTCTGGTAACCGCTGCCAATGGAAACAGCATCTTCCTTCCCGCCGCTGGCTACCGGGACGCTACGAGCCCCTTTAATGCTGGTTCTATCGGCTACTACTGGTCTTCTTCCCACATTGCGGGCAACCCGGATTACGCATGGTACATTTCCCTCGATTCCGACTATTTCGACAGGGACTACTACCGCCGTTTCTGCGGGCTGTCGGTCCGACCCGTCTCAGAATAAAGGGGTAAATTGGCATATATAAAATAGCATAAACCGCTTTCTACATATATAGAAAGCGGTTTTAAGCGGTGCGGAAGGGACTCGAACCCTCGACCTCCGGCGTGACAGGCCGGCATTCTAACCAGCTGAACTACCGCACCGGGTGCTGGTTGCGCCGAAACGCGGATGCAAAGATAGGGATAATTTCATTTTCTGCAAATTTTTTCAGAAGAAAATTCCTATTTTTGTATACTTTGAGCGATTCAATAATAATCAAGGGGGCCAGGGTCAATAATCTCAAGAATATTGACCTTGAAATACCACGGGGGAAATTCATTGTCGTGACCGGCATTTCCGGAAGCGGCAAGAGTTCTCTCGCGTTCGATACCCTTTATGCCGAAGGTCAGCGACGTTTTGCGGAGAGCGTGTCCTCCTACGCCAGGCAGTTCCTTGGCCGCATGAGCAAACCGGATGTCGACCTTATCGACGGCATCCCCCCGGCAGTCGCCATAGAGCAGAAAGTCAACGTCAAGAACCCGCGCTCCACTGTTGCAACTACCACCGAAATATACGATTTTCTCCGTCTTGTCTTTGCCCGTATAGGGCGCACTTTTTCTCCGGTCAGTGGCTGCGAAGTGCATAAAGACAGTCCTGCAGACGTGATGCACTGGCTCGAGGCCACCACCCCCGACACGCTTTTCATCCTGGCAAACCTGAATTGGGATGCGCGTGAGGATAAGGTGGAGCTGATGCTCGGCCTAAAGGAGGACGGATACTCCCGCCTTTTCGCGGATGGCGGCGTGCTGCAGATAGACGATGTCTTGCAGATGGACGGCGCCTGGCCGGCCGATGCCTGGCTGCTGGTCGACCGCCTGAAGGTTGCAAATCCTTCTGATTATACGGAAGATAAAGACCTGCGTACCCGCCTTCTCTCCTCCATCTCGGATGCGTTCTCCCGCGGTGCGGGGGATATAAGGCTGGTAGCCAATCTCACGCCTGCGGCTGGCTCCGATTCTTCCGCCTGTCGCTGCGCGACCCCTCCCAGCAAAGCTGGGCCCCTCCCGTTACAGTCACGGGAGACTATGGCTCCAGAATCGGACGCAGCCTCCGGCTTGACCACCGCGCATTTCTGCAGCCGTTTCGAACTGGACGGCATCACCTTCCGCGAACCCGACGACTACCTGTTCAGTTTCAACAGCCCGCTGGGGGCATGCCCGGTATGCGGAGGATTGGGAAAGATAATCGGCATAAGCGAAGATCTGGTCGTGCCTGACAAGACCAAAAGCATCTATGACGGCGCGATTGCCTGCTGGCGCGGGGAGAAAATGAACTGGTTCACGCAGCATCTGGTCCACGTCGCGCCCCGGTATGGCATACGCCCATTCGAACCATATTGCAATCTCTCCGAAGCTGAAAAAGAGATAATCTGGAACGGGCACAGTGTTGAAGGGGATGAAGAGAGCATCGTAGGAATCAACGAATTCTTCGAATGGGTACACACTCAGCGCTACAAAATACAGTACAAGTTCATGGAGAACCGCTTCAGCGGGCGCACGACCTGCGGCGAATGTCATGGCAGCCGTCTCCGTAAAGAAGCCCTCTACGTTAAGGTGGCGGGGAAGAACATCGGCGAGATACTCTCCATGACCACGGAAGAGGCGCTGGCCTTTTTCCGCAGTCTTGGTCAGCCGGAGGCCGGCGCAGGCCTGACAGCAACAGAATTGGCAACAATAGAAGAACCAATAAAAGAGATAGTATCGCGTCTGGAATGCATCGAGGATGTAGGACTTGGCTATCTGACCCTGAACCGTACGATGAACACTCTTTCCGGCGGCGAAAGCCAGAGGGTGAACCTGGTGACGGCTCTCGGAAGCTCGCTGGTCGGTTCGCTGTATATTCTTGACGAACCTTCCATCGGACTTCATGCACGCGATACGGAACGCCTGATTGCTGTGCTTCGCCGGTTAAGGGACCTTGGAAATACCGTACTCGTCGTCGAGCACGATGAAGACATAATCCGCGCCGCCGACCTCTTGATTGACATGGGCCCCCTCGCGGGTGTCAACGGTGGTCAGATAGTATTTCAGGGGAAGATTGAACAGCCGGAGACCGGCGCTTTTCCGGGCGAGCCTTTTTCTGGCGAGCACGGGAATGACGCTGGCGCAGGCCCTAAACAATCATTAACCTTACAGTATTTAAACGGCTGCCCCCGCTACACACGTACCAAACGCAGCTGGAACTACTCGATTCGCGTCGAAGGCGCCATGGAACACAACCTCAAGGACATTACCGTAGAGTTCCCCCTCAAGGCACTGACCGTCGTCACCGGCGTCAGCGGATCGGGGAAATCTTCTCTTGTCGGGGACATCCTCTATCCTGCCCTGTACCGCCGTCTTAACGATGCCGGCGACCTTCCCGGTACCCACAGGGCCCTTGGCGGCAGCCTTGACCGGATTACCCGCGTCGAATATGTCGATCAAAACCCGATAGGACGCAGCACTCGCAGCAATCCGGTCACTTACCTCAAGGTTTATGACGAAATCCGCAAACTCCTCTCCGACCAGCAGTATGCAAAGATCAACGGCTACGGACCCTCATACTTCTCTTTCAACCAGGAAGGCGGCCGCTGCCCGGAATGTCAGGGAGAGGGAGTGGTGACTATCCCGATGCAGTTCATGTCTGATGTGACCATGGTATGCGAAGAATGCGGAGGAAAGCGCTTCAAGCAGGATATTCTGGAAGTGCGCTATCGTGGAAAGAACATAGACGATATCCTGAACATGAGCATAGACGATGCCATAGCCTTCTTCCGTGATGGAAAGGAAGATGCGGCCCGGAGCATCGCGGCCAGGCTTCAGCCTCTGGTGGACGTAGGTCTGGGATATCTGAAACTGGGGCAGAGCAGCAGCACCCTTTCCGGAGGCGAGAGCCAGCGCATCAAACTTGCCTATTTCCTTTCTGTGAGCGGAGAAAACAAGAAGAAAGAGAAGATAATGTTCATTTTCGACGAACCCACCACGGGGCTTCACTTCTTTGATGTGGAAAAACTCTTGAAAGCCTTCGACGCCCTTCTGGATGCAGGTCACTCGCTCGTAGTGGTCGAACATAACCCAGATGTAATCCGCAGTGCGGACTGGGTCATAGACCTCGGTCCCGATGCCGGCAGCAGGGGAGGAGAGGTCGTTTTTGCCGGTACTCCGGAAGAAATGGCCCGTGATGGCAAGACTATAACAGCCAAGTATATATGGATGCAGTAATTACATACGTAAACGGATCCGATCCCGTCTGGCAGGCAGAGTACTCCAGATTCGTTCCCGATGCAGGGATGGCAAAGCGTTTCCGGGACTGGGGAACCTTGAGATACCTTTTAAGGGGCATCAGGGAATGCATGCCGTTCATCGGGAATGTGTTCCTGGTGGTATCGTCCGACAGTCAGGTGCCGGAATGGGCGGACAGGTCGGAACTGCGCGTAGTTCTGCACAAGGACATCATTCCTGCCGGGCTCCTGCCGGTTTTCAACAGCTGCACCATAGAAATGTTCCTTCACCGCATCCCGGGCCTTGCGGAAGAGTTCATCTATTTCAACGACGATATGTTCCCTCTGGCTTTGTGCAAGAGTACGGATTTCTTCAGGGACGGCAAAGGCGTGATTGGCATATCGCATCAGTTATTTGCAGGGAATATGTACAAGAAGCAGTGCCGCACTTCGGACCGAATGGCACGGAAGGCTGCCGGAAAAAAGGCCTGCCTTGGTTTCGTGAGGCCGCAGCATATCTGCTCACCGATGCTTAAAAGCCTGTGCGAAAAGGCCTTCCTTGCGCTGGAAGAGGATATCCTTGCCACTGCATCCCGTACCAGGACTCCCCGGAATCCCAATCAGTACATGTATCTGGATTATATGTATTTCAGTGGTAGTATAGTGCCGGAACGTATCTCCAACAGACATATTTCGCAGGGGGTATGGCCTGCGGAGAAGATTGCCGACTACATTCTTCATCCGCGCACCAGCCTGGCGTGCATAAACGATGTGGAGATGCCGGAAGACAAAGCCGTGCAGATGCAGGAGCAGATACTTAATGCTTTTGAACGGCGTTTCCCAGTTAAATCAACATTCGAGATATGAATTTCCCTGTAGATGCGGTCATAACCTGGGTTGACGGTTCGGATCCGGCGCATGCCGCCAGGATGCGGGAGTTCGGGGCGGAGGTATCCTTCTCCGAAGAGGATGTGGCCGGCAGTACGCGTTTTGCCAGCATCGGTGAGATATACTGGTGCGTGGAATCTATCCGCAGATTCGCACCGTTCATCCGCACCATATACATTGTTACGGACGGACAGGACCCGGGGATTCCGGAGGGGAACATCCCCGTGAAGATAATAGACCACAAGGTCATTTTCCGTGGATATGAGAAGTATCTGCCCGTATTCAATTCGATAGCCATCGAAACCATGACCTGGCGCATTCCGGGGCTTGCCGAGCATTATGTGGAGTTCAACGACGACTTCATGCTGTGTGCTCCTGTGAGCGTCATGGATTTCTTTGCCCCCGACGGTGCTCCGGTATGCTATGCATCTTTCCGCTCCATCCCCCTTACACGGTTTACCCGCGCAATCAAAAAGTCCGAGAACGGTCACAGGAAGGTCACTTTCAAGGGAATGATGGTGAACGGCGCGGTCAGGGCAGGCGCCCGTATGCGTTATCTGAAGCTGGACCATACGCCAAGGGCGCTGCTGCGTTCGTTCTTCGACAGATGGTATGAGCTTTATCCGGAGGATATGCTCCACAACATCTCCTTCCGTTTCCGGGACGCATCCCAGTTCTCTTCAGAAGAACTGCAATACGTCTACCTGAACAAAAGGAAGCAGCTGATAATCCTTCCGGTATCCGGAAGGCTGTTCTATATGGAGCCCAAGGATAAGAAGGATTACATCCCCCGAAAGATGAAATTGTTGAAAAACGGCTCCTACAAGTTCTGCTGCTTCAATTCCCTGGACAAGGCGTCACAGGAGGAGGCCGCCCCGGTGATAGAGTGGATAAACAATACGCTTTCAAGATGAAACGCTGTCTGTCATTGCTGCTGGTGATTCTCTCTTGCGCTGTCCTGCGTGGCCAAAGCCGCGTGGACAGCATCAGGACAAGGCTCCTTGACCCGGGTGACCGTTCTGTACTGGTGGTTTCCCACAGGGGGGAATGGAGCCGTGCGAAGGAAAATTCTGTAGAATCGATAGAGGCTGCAATCGCTCTGGGAGCGGATGTGGTGGAGATAGATGTGCGTCGCGTCCGCGGTGGAGAATTAATCCTGAATCATGACTGGGTGAGAGTTAAACCCAGGGGGGCGACAAGTCTCGAAGAGGCTCTCCTGGCAGCAAAAGGGAAGATAATGGTGAATATCGACAAGGCTTTCCCGGAGTTCGATTCGATAGTCAGGATTGCAGAACGCACCGGAACTCTGGACCATCTGATCTTTAAAAGCGGAATGCCGGCATACAGGGCTGCAGAGGTTATGGGGGAATATGCAGGAAAAGTAATCTTCATGCCCGTGATTGGAATGGATGGGGGAGGGGCTCTCGCCGGCATCGCAGATTATCTGAATATCCTGAATCCTCCTGTTTTTGAACTGGTGTTTGCAAACGGCGACAATCCTTCATTGACGATAGTTGCGGCTCTGCTGGAAGGACGCAGCAGGATCTGGGTAAATACGATGTGGCCGTCGCTGTGCGGCGGACATGACGATGCCGCATCGCTGACAAACCCGGAGGAGGGCTATGGATGGCTTATCGATAAGGTGGGTGCGGGTGCCATACAGACAGACAGGACCGCCTTCCTTGTAGATTATCTGAAGAAGCGCTAGGCATTGGCTGCCAGCACTTTCTCATAAACGTCATAATACTTCCGGGCTGCATTCTTCCAGGAGTACTTGTCCAGGTGGGCTTCCAGCCCCTTTTTGTCAAAAGGTTTGGCTGCGAACGCATCCATCCCTTTCCGGAATTCTTCCTGCATGGCGCGGGGTTCGAAATCGTGGTTTAAATAATAAACGAAATCACCGCCTACTTCCGGGAGGGATGTCCGGTCGGAACAGAAGACAGGTTTGCCGTACTGAAGCGCTTCCAGCACTGGAAGGCCGAATCCTTCAGCGAGTGACGGGAAGATGAATGCCGCGCAGTTACGGAGATACCAGTGTTTTAAGGCTTCGCTCACGGCATCCGTAAAGAATATCCTGTCGGAAACGCCCCACCTGGCGGCTTCTTCTTTTACGAGAGTCACGGCGGAAGCGTCTTTTCCTATTTTACCGACATATATCAGGTCATAGTCGTTTCCTTCAAGGAGGGAGGGAATAATCTGGACGTTCTTGCTTGTGTCTATCCTTCCGACAAACAGTATAAACGGCCTATTCGGAAGGTTGTCGGGGGGAGTGACCGGACCTGAATAGAAGGATACGCCGTTATAGATTACATCTATCCTGTCGGGATCGTATCCGAAACAATCAACTATGTCTTCTTTTACGAAATTGGAGATCGCTATGATATGCGAGGCGTTCCTGACTGCTTTAGTGGTCTTTATCGAGAATTTGTCCGTGACATTTGTAAGGTGCCTGTAATTAAGGTCGTGTACGGTCTGTACGACGGGAACCCGGAAACTCCTTGGAATATATCTTGAAAGCTGATTTGTGCAATGATACAGATGTATGTTGCGGGAAAGCGGCATCAGGTATTTGTCGGTATGATGCCAGAACTGTTTTTCAACGTCGTCCGGGAAAATGCCGCTTGCCATGGAAGGGCAGTAAATCTTCAGCGGTTCATTCCTTTGCCTGGATTCTTCCACAAGGGCCAGGGCCAGCTGAAGGGTATATGTATAGAAGCCGTTGAACGGGGCGCGCAGCCTTTCGCAGTCTAATTGGATCATAGGCTTTTCAGATATAACTCAAAATACTCCTTTGCCGCTTTCTCCCACGAAAATCCTGCCAGATGTGCTTTGATCCTTTCTTCGCCCGGAGGATTGCGCCTGAAATCATCCATGCCTCTGCGGAATTCATCCTGCATGGCGCGTGGCTCGAAACCGTGGTTGAAATAAAACACCAGGTCGCCGCCTATTTCAGGAAGGGAGGTGCGGTCGGAACAGAAGACGGGCTTTCCGTATTGGAGAGCTTCCAGTACAGGAAGACCGAATCCTTCCGCAAGGGATGGGAACAGGAAGGCTTCGCAATTTTGGAGGTACCAGTGCTTGACGCCTTCGGATACGGGGCCTGTGTATATCAGGCGGTCGGCCGTCCCCCAGCGTCGGGCTTCTTCAAAGATCTGCCCGAGGTGTCCGTCTTTGATGTCTTTGCCTGCAATAAAGAGTTTATAATCGTTTCCTTCGAGCAAAGCGGGAAGGGTGTGCAGATTCTTGGAGCGGGTAATCCTGCACACTGAAAACAGAAACTTGCCTTCCGGAATCCGTTCCGGGGCCTGGATGTCGCCGGAAAAGGTGTTCAGCCCGTTGTAGATAACGTCAATCGGCTTGCCTGGGTCTCCATAATGGGCGAGTATGTCGCGTTTCGCGTCTTCTGAAATCGTGACAATCCTGTCGGATCGCCTGATTGCATTGAGCGTACGCCTGTCGTGCCATTCAAATTCCTTTTTCGATACTTCGTAGTGCAGATAATTCAGATCATGTACCGTGGTGATAATACTGACTCTTCTGTCTTTCGGGTAATATCTGGAAAGCGGGGTGGTGGAATGAAATACCTTGAGATTCCTGTCATGCGGCATTACCCACTTGTGAAAGCGCTTGAACCCTACATGCGGCAATTCAGGGCAGAACGGTTCGGCGACTTCCGGAAGATAAAGGCCGAACGAGCATGAATGCTTTTTTGACTCGTCCGCGAGCCTGAGCGCCAGTTCCCTGCAAAACGCATATTTGCCGGTAAAAGGTCTGCGCATGCGTTCGCAATCGAAGAGTATTTCAGGATAATACATAGGTTCTTGCTGAATCTATGCAAAAGTAGTAAAAAAAACTGATTCTGCTTACTGCAAGGCGATGTCGAGGCGTATCCTGGCTCCCCGGAGTACTTTCCCGAGGGGGATTTCATATCTTGCCTGACTGCCGTTGAGCCGGCCGCTTACCACGAGACGTGTTCCCGCTCCTCCCGGGACGGGGTCGGATTCATTCGGGTAGCACCAGAGCGTGACTCCGCATTTTTGCGGTTTGTTCCCTGCATCGAAGGGGAGGGGGTATACCATCATCAGTGGGTACAGAAGGCTTTCGGCCGAGTTTAGCGTTGCGGCAGGGTAGAAACCGGAGGTACGGAGAACCTGTGCCGACTCGCTTACTTCTTCCAACTGCAGGACGGGATTCATCAGAGCTGCGTCGCCTTCGATTGATATTGACCGTATCTCCACCGGGCAGAGAAGAGGCATCACTGTCAGTTCGCAGCGTGCTCCGGGAGCGGCGTATGCATGGGTGTATCCCGAAAGCAGGGGCGCATCGGGGTTTTCGTTGCAGTAGCGCATGCAAAGCAGCTCAGCTTCGGCATAGTTTGCCGGAACTTTGTCTTCAAATACGCCGGGAACGTTTCCGAGAGCAACCACTGTTTTGTCGCCTTCCGTTACCTGAAGGGTGCAGAATTTCTCGTTACCCATCCTGATATGGGTTTCAAGAGGGCGGCTGAGGGTATCGGCGTAAACGAATATATCCAATGTATTATATGGGATTTCGCTGTTAATGTGAATCGTGATGCCGGATTGCAAGCCGGGAGCCTTGTTGCAGGAGGCTGCGCTCAGGACCGTCGCGGTTGTGAGGAGGCAGCACACTCCCGGAGCTTGCAGTCGGGCAGATCTGAACGGCGATGTAAGCAACGAACACATAATAACCATTTTGTAGTACGGCAGAATGCCTGAGGGCGGACGCCCTGAAGAAGATTTGCCGTCAGATCCACGTTTCATCATTTCGGAGGCAAAACTATGGATACCGGAGCATAACACCAAAGAATCCCCGAAAACAATTTAAAAATTTCTGTTTCCGGGGGTTCAAAAAAGTTTGTACCTACTGTCGGTACCTATTTTTCCGCTAACCGAAGTTGTCGTAGAGTATGCTTTCGGGCGGTACGCCGAGGCTGTCGAGGAGCCCGTTCACCGCACCTACCATCATAGGAGGACCACACATGAAGTACTTGATGTCTTCGGGGGTCTCATGGTTCTTGAGATAGGTCTCGAACATCACGTTGTGTACGAATCCGGGAGTGTAGGCGACTCCGGCTGCATCCGCCGCCGGATCGGGGCGGTCAAGGGCCAGATGGAACCTGAAGTTCGGGAACTCGCGTTCTATCTCTGCGAAATCTTCAAGGTAGAAGGCTTCCACAAGGCTGCGCGCTCCGTAGAAGAAGTGCACGGTGCGGGTGGTCTTCATCGTCTTGAAGAGGTGCATGATATGACTGCGCAGCGGTGCCATGCCGGCTCCGCCGCCGACGAAGATGTATTCCATGTCGATGGGGTCGTTCTCAGGCAGCAGGAACTCGCCGAACGGGCCGCTGATGGTCACCTTGTCGCCGGGTTTGCGGGTGAATACATAGGATGAGGAAATTCCCGGAGGAACCGGCAGCATCTTGAATACTCCCTTGGGCTGGTTGCGGTCGAACGGAGGCGTCGCGATACGCACGTTGAGTTTGATGATGTTCTTCTCGGCAGGATACGAGGCCATCGAATAGGCGCGCACTGTGGGGACGGTATTCTTGTACTTGATTCCGAAGAATCCGTATTTCTCCCAGTCGCCGCGGTATTCGGGATCAACGTCGATGTCTGCGAAGTCGATGTCGTACTCGGGAATGTCAATCTGGATGTATTCTCCGGACTTGAATTCGAGATGCTCGCCCTCAGGCAGCCTTACGGTGAATTCTTTGATGAATGTCGCGACGTTCTTGTTGGAAATGACCTCGCATTCGAGTTTCTTGACGCTCAAGGTGGAGTCGGGAACCGCTATCTGAAGGTCGTTCTTCACCTTCACCTGGCAGCCCAGTCGCATGCCGGCCTTGATCTGCTTGCGGTTGAAGAATCCCTTTTCGGTGGGGAGAATCTCTCCGCCTCCGTCCAGCACCTGTACCTTGCACTGGCCGCAGTTGGCCTTGCCGCCGCAGGCGGAGGGGAGGAATATCTTGTGGTCCGCCAGGGTGTGCATCAGGTCGCCGCCCTGTGCGGCATCCAGCACCACCTTGCCGTTGTTGATGTCAATCTTTACCGTACCCGAGGGGGTGAGCCTGGCCTTGATTATGAGAAGCAACGCCACCAGGAGCAGCGTCACGGCCACTATCACGAGGACTGCTGAAATGATTGTAGATGTCATGATCATGCCTCCCTGTTAAAGTGAAATACCCATAAATGCCATGAACGCCATGCCCATGAGGCCCACGGTGATGAAAGTGATTCCCAGGCCCTTGAGCGCCGGAGGGACATTGCTGTAGCTGAGTTTCTCGCGTATTGCTGCAAGCGCAACGATGGCGAGGAACCAGCCTATGCCGCTTCCGAGTGCATATACCGCAGATTCTCCCACGTTCGCGAACTCCTTCTGCTGCATGAAGAGTGCACCTCCGAGGATGGCGCAGTTCACCGCAATGAGAGGAAGGAAGATTCCGAGCGCAGAATATAGCGCCGGAGCGTAGCGTTCCACAACCATCTCCACGATCTGCACTATTGCCGCGATGACAGCTATGAAGATGATGACGCTGAGGAAACTCAGGTCAACTCCTTCTACCAGGGCATCAGGGGCGAGCACATACTTGTTGAGGAGATAGTTGATGGGAACCGTGACCAGAAGCACGAATATAACCGCGACACCGAGTCCGGTAGCCGTCTTCACGTTCTTCGACACCGCCAGGTATGAGCACATACCCAGGAAGTATGCGAAGATCATGTTGTCTACGAAAATCGACTTGACGAATAAACTGATGTATTCCATATTCCGCAGGTGTTGGGGTTATTTCTCCTGAAGGTCTTTCTGGATGCTGCGCTGCACCCACACTATGCATCCGAGGAGGATGAGTGCGAACGGAGGCAGTATCACCAGATTGTTTGCCACGTATCCTGCAGGCATCACCTGCAGCCCGAAGAGAGTGCCGCTTCCGAGCAGTTCGCGGAAGAAAGCGACAATAAGAAGTACCATGCCGTATCCGGCTCCGTTGGCGAGGCCGTCCAGCATCGAGGGAATTGGTTTGTTGCCGAGGGCGAAAGCCTCAATACGCCCCATCACGATGCAGTTGGTTATGATCAGGCTGATGTAAACGGAAAGCTGCTTGTCGATGGGATAAGTGGCTTCGAAACTCTTGAGTATCTGGTCCACCAGAATCACCATCATTGCCACCACAACGAGCTGAACGATGATGCGTACACGCCCGGGAATGGTGTTGCGCAGGGTGGAGAGGATGAGGCTGGAGATGCCGCAGACCGCCATTACGGAGAGGGCCATTACAAGGGCGCCCTTGAGGGTGACCGTGACTGCCAGCGAGGAGCAGATTCCGAGCACCAGGACGGTAATCGGATTGCTCTTGAAGATAGGATCGAGAATGGTTTCTTTAAGTTTCATATCTTACTCCTCCTCTGAGTTTTTGAGTTCAGAAAGCGAAACGTCCGTAAGCATATTGAAAAGCGCCGCTGTGCTGAAATGCCTGCTGTATGCTCCGAACCATACGTTGAGGGCCCCGTTGAGGCCGTTGGATGTCATGGTGGCGCCGGAAATTGCATCCACCGCATTGCTTGCGCCGCTTTCCTCGGCATTCTTTTCAAGCCTGAAAGCAGGGGTGTCGCCCCACTCCACGGTCTTGCCTATGAACTTCTCGCGGAACCATGCTTCGTCTTTGATCTTGGCTCCCAGGCCGGGGGTCTCGGACTCATGGTCGAAGAAAGCGCCTGCTATGGTATGGCAATCGCGCTGGATGGCGATATACCCCCAGACGGCTCCCCAGAGGCCTGCACCGTAGATGGGAATCACGGCAACGTCGCCTTTGAAGATGTATACGGGCAGGGTGACTTCACCCTTGCCGAGTATGCCCCTGTTCTGTGGTTTAAGTTTGTCCACCAGTTCGATGTTGTCTGCCGTAACCGAAAGGGCTCCGTTCTTGGCGCCACCAAGGTCGATGGTATAAGCCTCGGCGATGTTGTCGGCGTAAAGCTGGAGGATGTCGGCATTGGCCATCGAATAGAGCTCTCCGGCAGGTTTGATCTGCGCTGCGGCCATCATCTGCCTGAGTGTCTCGGCCTTTTCGTTCGCTTCCTGCCTGCTCTTCAGGCTCTGGCTCACGAATGCAAGAACCGCTGCCACCACCACGACTACCAGTGTGGTGTAAATGACTGTATAGAGATTGCTGTTAGTATTCATACCTCATATAATTAAGCGGTTTTTGCTGCTTTCATGCGGCGTTTCATGGTCGCGGTCACAACATAATGGTCGATGAGAGGCGCGAAGGTGTTGCCCAGCAGGATAGCCAGCATCATGCCCTCGGCATAGCCGGGGTTGAAGAGGCGTACCGTAACGCAGAGAGCGCCCACGAGGAAGCCGTAAATCCACTTGCCGCACTCGGTCTGCGCCGAAGTGACGGGATCCGTGGCCATGAAGACGGTGCCGAAGGCGAATCCCCCGAGAACCAGATGCTCCCATGCCGGAATGCCAACGCCTCCGAGGTTCGCGAGGCCTCCTACGAAGAGAGCGCCTGCCACGGAGGAAAGCATTATCTTCCAGCTGGCGACACCGGTCCAGAGCAGTATTGCCGCTCCGAGAAGGATTGCAATCACCGAGGTCTCGCCCACGGAGCCGGGAACGGTGCCGATGATGTAGTCCCAGATGCCGGTTCCGTACTGTGCTGCAACGCCGTCCAGGGCGAGGGGAGTGGCTCCGGTGAAGCCGTCAACCACGTTCTCGCCTGCTTCCAGGCTGATCCAGCACTGTGAGCCGGACATTGCCGAAGGATAGGAGAAGAACAGGAATGCGCGTGTTACCAGCGCCGGATTCCAGATGTTCATTCCGGTTCCGCCGAATACCTCCTTTACGAATATCACGCTGAATGCGACCGCTATGGCCAGCATCCAGAGAGGAACGGTTACGGGAACGATGAGGGGGATGAGCATACCGGACATCAGGTAGCCCTCATTTACTTCCTCGTCCCTTATTCCTGCCGAGAAGAACTCTATGAAAAGACCGACTCCGTATGCCACCACGTAGAGGGGCAGCACCTTGAGGAATCCGTACCAGAAGTTGGCCAGAATCTGGAGACGGCCGTCTCCTATGGCCAGGGAGTGTTGATATCCTACGTTCCACATACCGAAAAGTGCGGCGGGAACCACGGAAATCACGGCGATGATCATAATGCGCTTAAGATCTATCGCGTCGCGCACGTGCGCACCCTTGCGGGTTACCGTGCCGGGGACCCTGAGAAAAGTCTCGAAGGCGTCCACTGTCGCATGCCAGAATTTCTTCATAATCTTAAGCCATTTCTTTGAGCATCAGGTCGATGCCCTGTGCAACGATTTCCTGTATATTGTTCTTGGAAGGATCCACGTACTCGCAGAGTGCGAGGTCTTCCGGGAGAACCTGATAGATGCCGAACTGCTCCATCTTGTCGATGTCTCCTGCGAGGCAGGCCTTGATGAGATAGAGGGGGAAGATGCCCATGGGGAGTACCTTGCCGTAATAGGCGTCGTTCATGACGAATGCCCGGGGACCTCCGTGAAGATTGGTGTCCATATCGTATTTGCGCCACGGGGTGAGCCAGGAGAAGTATGAATGATCGGTGCTGAACTGCCCCCAGCGAACGGGTTTTGCCCAGCCGAAGAGTTCGGTTTCGGTTCCTTCGCGGATGATGGTTACCGTGTCGTCGAAGAATCCGAGGTGTCCTTCCGCTCCGACGGCCTTTCCGGAGAGAATGTCTCCGCTGATTATGCGGATACCGTCCTCGCGGCCTCCGTAGAATCCTGCCAGGGTGTTCATCGGCGCTCCTGGAAGAGTCTCCACGTAGGCTGCTTCAATGGCTGCTGGGCCTGCGACCGCTACTTTGCGGCGAACATCGTAAATGCCTTTTGTAAAGTATTTCCCTATGGCGGCGAGTCCCTGGAGAGAAACTGTCCAGACTGTATCGCCTTTCAGGATCGGACTCTCGGCAGCAATCTGTACCCCCACATTGCCTGCGGGATGCTTTCCGCTGAATACCGTGATCTCCGCGTTTTCGAGTTTTGCGAAAGCGGATTCTGGTTTGGCGATTCCGATGTGGACTCCTGCTATCTTCGCAAGGGCGTTGATGCCTGCCTGTATATCAGCTATCCTGCTGCCGAGGGTGAATTCGGTGTCGGCTGCGAGGGGCGCCGTGCTGAAGGATGAAACGAAGATGGCTTTGGGCTCTGCAGCCGGATCGGCTACCGTGCCGTAAGGCCTTTGGACGATGAACGGCCAGAGGCCGCCTTTCAGCAGGGATTCCCTTACAAGGGCGGAATCATCGGATGCAGGCTGGCCGTTGAGATACTCCTGCTTGATGTCCGTGAGTACGGTCACAGCCAGTAATTTGCGCTTTTCGCCCCGGACTATCTCCTTGACTGTGCCGCTGACAGGCGAAACGAGAAGAATCTCCGGGTTCTTCTTGTCTGCCATAACAGGGGAGCCTGCCAGCACCCGGTCGCCTTCCTTTACGAGCAGGCGGGGAGTGAAACCCTTGAATGCAGTGGGCTCTACGGCAACAACGTCTGGAGACACGGTCTTGGAAAGGCTGAGCCCGGCAACCCCGCTGATGGGAATGTCGAGCCCTTTTTTCAAAACAATGTTCTTGGACATTTTGTTATATATGTAATATGTTTGTATTTGTCGTCACAAATAATGAGCGAAGATAGCCATTTTTTGGGTATAATCCACGAGCCGGAAGATAAAATTATAACAATGGCCGTAGTTTGGCATATTTGAGAAGAAGAACCTTGGAGCCGTAGTCGTCGAAATCGATTACGGCTTTTAGTTCTGGCACTTCTCCGGTAATCTCTTTGATAAGACCGGGGCCGAAGCGATTGTGCTCCACTCGCTCTCCGACGTACAGTTCAGTCATTGGTACGGGCACGAAGTTCGGGTCTATAATGTCCGGTTTTATGGCGGCCACTTGCGGGCCACGGACGGGCCCTTTGCCCGGCGCGGATGGCATAGTACGGGCAGGAGTACCGCTGCCAAAACCGAAGCGGGTCGTGCCGGTCGTGCGGGTGCTCCGGCCGCCGCGGAACCAGAACGGCATCCCGGTGTCGTCGTCATCATCATCGTCGAAACCGGAATCCGGCAGCGGATTTGCCACATACCGCGAATCTATTTCCCGGATAAACCTGCTCGGAGCGTTGCTTTCATGCTTGCCGTTGCGCATCCGCGTTGACGCAAACGACACTGCCACAGCCTTTTTAGCCCTGGTGACCGCCACGTAGAACAGGCGCCTTTCCTCCTCGATATCTGCCGGACTGGCCATCATGCCGCCTGACGGGAAAAGATTTTCCTCAGCACCGGCTATATAAACATAAGGGAACTCCAGTCCCTTGGCAGAGTGGACGGTCATCAGCGCGACCTTGTTGCTGCCGCTTTCATCATCCTTGTCGTCAGTATCGGCATTGCTCAACAGTGATGTGGTTTCGAGAAAGTCTGCCAGGGTGATTTCTGGAAGGTGCTCCGGCATCTCGCCATAGCCTTCGCCAACCTCCATGTCCGATAATATATCATCCAGCCTCTCCTCCTTGAAAGCCTGCACGGAGTTCAGGAGTTCGTCCAAATTGGATGTGCGGGCCATACCTTCGATGGAAGTATCAGACTTGAAGAAGGCGTATAGGCCGGACTCATCGTATATGCGTCGTGCCACATCGAAAGCATCTCCCTTCGCTGCGGCAACAGCCAGATTATCAATAAGATTGCGAAATACCCTAATCTTCTGCATAGCGGCCGGACGCAGCCCGTAATCAAAGTAATCTTCGCATGAGACAGCTGCAAACAGCGAACAATGATGCGCCCTTGCCACCTCGTTAAGGGCTGACAGCGATGTATCCCCGATTCCTCGCGACGGTTTCCCAACCGCACGCTTGAAGGACTCGTCGTCGTTCACATTCACACACAACTTGAACCAGGCCATCATATCCTTGATTTCCGCCCGTTCAAAGAAGGAATTCCCGGAATATATCATATAGGGAATGTTCTTCCGTCGGAAAGCCTCCTCCAGCGCCCGCGACTGCGAATTCGTGCGATAGAGCACGGCGAAATCCGAATACTCCGCCTTCTCCTGCATCACCCGGGTAATGATGCCGCTGACTATCTGCACTGCCTCCTCCTGCTCGGTGTAAGATTTGATAAGCCTTATCTTCTCTCCCTGTTCCCCTTCGGAGAAGCATTTCTTGGGGATACGCCCCTCGTTGTGCGTGATTACCGAGTTCGCCGCATCCACGATATTTCGGGTAGACCGGTAGTTTCGCTCGAGCCGGATGATCTTGCTCTCGGGGTAATCCTTCTGGAAATTGAGGATATTCTGGATCTGCGCGCCGCGGAATGCATATATCGACTGGCTGTCGTCCCCTACCACACATAGGTTGTGATGCTGCCAGGCGAGTTTTTTCAGAATGAGATACTGGGCATAGTTCGTGTCCTGATACTCATCCACCATGATATAGTCGAAGCGGGAAGATATCTCCCTCAAAGCCTGTTCGTTGTCTCGCAGGAGGATGTTCATGTTGAGGAGGATGTCGTCGAAATCCATCACTCCGTTTTGCTTCAGTTTCTGCTGATACAATTGATAAACCTTCCATATGAAGGTTTTCTTCCCATGCTCGTCCTGCTGAAGGAACTCTTTCTTTGCGCGATAAGCTTCCGGCACGAAAAGTCCGTTCTTGGCAAATGAAATCCGGGCCAGCACTTCCCGTGGCTTGTATATCTTCTCATCGAGATTGAGTTCTTTAACACAGGCCTTTACTGCGCTCTCGGAATCAGAACGGTCGTAGATGGTGAAATCTCCGGGATAGCCGATGCTTACTGCATAATCCCTTAGAAACCGTATAAAGACGGAATGGAAGGTTCCCATCACCACGCCACGCGCAGCCCTGCGGCCTACCAGAAGCGATATCCTTTCCTTCATTTCCTCCGCTGCCTTCCGGGTGAATGTTAGCGCCATCACCCTGGACGGGTCCACCCCCTGCGCCAGTATATACGCAACACGGCAGGTCAGAACCCTGGTTTTGCCCGATCCAGCACCCGCCACTATCAACACCGGGCCGCTTGTACATTCCACCGCCTTCCTCTGTTCGGGGTTGAGCCCCGAAAGAATCGCTTCAAGTCTTTCCTTCTTTTCCATCATAATGGCACGAAAATACGAAAAAAGTCCGCTGTTTCAAAGTAAAAATACGTACGATGAACAAAAAAGCCACCCCAATGGAGGGGTGGTCAATAATAATTCTTTAAAACACAATACTTCCTACTCTAGTGTTTACACCACCTGTCCAGCCAGTCGAAGAAGTTGCGGTGCCAGAACAGGGCGTTCTGGGGCTGCAGGATCCAGTGGTTCTCCTCAGGGAAGATAATCAGTTTGGAGGGGACGCCCATCATCTGGGCGGCGTTGAAAGCGGCCATGCCCTGCTCGTAAGGGATGCGGAAGTCCATGCCTCCGTGGATGCAGAGTATGGGAGTGTGCCATTTGGTGACCATTGAAGACGGAGAATTGCCGTAGTGGCGCTGGGCTTTGGGAGTGCTGGCGTAAGGCGCACCGGCCTGCTGCATGCCTCCGAAGGTGATACCGTCTCCCGCAGGGCCGACGCCTGCCGAAGGGTCGAACGCATACTTCGTCAGGCCGCCGTTGTCCCAGTTGGCGAACCACATTTCCTCCGTTGTGAACCAAAGCTGCTTTTCGTCGAAGATGCCCGCGTGTGCAATGAAGCAGTCATAGAGATCTCCGTGGAGGCCTTCAAGCATGTAAGCGGAGTATCCTCCGTAGGATGCACCCACGCAGGCGAGTTTGCCCACGTACGGTTTGCTCTTTATATATTTGCCGGCGGCAAGATAGTCCTGCATGTTGAGGCCGGGGTAGTCTCCGGATATCTGCTCCTTCCACTCCTGCCCGAAAGCGGTGGTGCCACGTCGGTTGGGAAGGATGACGATGTATCCCTGCTGCGCCATCAGGCGGTAGCACCACCTGTAGCTCCAATCCTGAGAATTCGTGCCCTGGGGGCCACCGAGTACTATTTCTATGGCAGGATACACCTTCGAGGCATCAAACTGGGGAGGATAAACCACCCAGCACTGCATCTGCTTGTGATCTACCGTCTCCACAAATACCGATTCTTCGCGGATAGGGGAGAGCCGGTCCAAGATATGTTTGTTTTCAGTGGTAATCTGTTTGAAAGATGGCTCGGCTCCGGTAACGACGCTGACGAGTTCAACAGGGAATTCCAGAGAATAGTACGAAGTCAGCAACTCTGTACTGCCGTCCTCTTTGTCGAGGATGGCGAAGGGGGAGAAGAAATCGGTCCACCAGTTTCCGGGCGTGAGGCGTTCGATACTTCCGTCCAGGCTTGCGCGGAAGATGCTCTGCACCGCTTCGTCCATGAGGGCGTTGAAATAAATCCTGTCTCCGTGCCAGACCGGGCCTGCCACATCGTGGTCGAAATCCCCGCCGAGGCGTCGGATGTTGGAAATGTTGATTTCGCCTTCCTTGCCGAAGTCGATGTCACAGACAAACAATCGCTGCTGGTCGGCTTCGTAGCCGTCCCGGGCCATGGAAATCCAGGCAAGATGCTTTCCGTCGGGGCTCCATACGGGATCGGTGTCATATCCGCCTTTTTCGGTGACGGCTACGGTCGTTCCGGTGAGCACATCGTAAATATAAATGGAAGTGTTGGTGCTGAAAGCGTACTGCTTGCCAACCTTTTTGCGGCAGCTGTAGGCGATATGCCTGCTGTCGGGTGCCCAATCAAGTTGTTCCGCTCCGCCGAAAGGTTCGGTGGGAAGTTCGAAAAGATCTTCGGTACCGAGAATGTCAACAGAGTTTTCAGGAGTGATTTTGCTGCCGTTCAACGGAGCGACATAGCTGCGGGGCACTTCGGTCACCCAGTGGTCCCAATGGCGGTACATCAGGTCTTCGGTGGCGTAAGCCTGCGCTTTGTCCAGAGCCGGATCCGTATCTGCAGGCTGCACTAAGGCGGTATTCTTTATCGTGCTGGTATATAGGACATGAGCCTCGTCAGGAGCAATCTTGAACTCGCTGATTCCGCCGGGAACGTCACTCAATTTTACTTTTTTGCCAAGTTTGTCTTCTTTGAAAGGCGCTTTCCATAGTTGGCCTCCTTGAACAAAGAATATGCTCCTGCCGTCTTTGCTCCAGCGGGCGTTGTTTATGCTTTTAGATTCTCTGGTAAGCTGAATCCTGCCGGATCCGTCCGGATTGCAGATGAAAAGGTTCCTGCATGAGGCATTGTTCTCGATAGACTGGTACGACACTCCGTAAAGGATCCTGCTCCCGTCAGGGGAGAGCTGGGGATCGGAGATGCGCCCGAGGGCAAGCAGAACTTCCGGAGTCATGACTCCGTCACTGATTTCCACCTGCGCCGGTTCGACATAAACGGCTTTTTCTGTCTTTTTCATTTTTTTGATCAGGCTTCCGCATCCGTAGCCGATGGCAAAACAAGCGGCTATTATGAGTACAGGAAGAGCTAGTTGTTTGATTTTCATATTTTTAACTAATTTTACTATAGTCTTTGATATCGTATTTTCCGTTTCGCAGTCCTTCTGCCAGCAATCTGTTTGCCGGTAGTTCCAGCGACGGATCTGCGGCGAGAACTTTGTCTGCATACGCCCGGGCCTCGTTGAGCATGAGGCCGTCTTTCGCAAGGGATGCGATGCTGAGTTTGATCGGGAGACCGCTCTGCTGAGTGCCTTCCAGATCACCGGGGCCGCGCATTTTCATATCCTCTTCTGCTATCTCGAAACCATCGTTTGTGGCGCACATAAGCTCCAGGCGTTTTTTTGCTTCCGCAGAAGTTTTGAAATCGTGGACAAGTATGCAATAGCTCTCATCGGCACCGCGTCCCACACGCCCCCGGAGTTGATGCAACTGGCTGAGGCCGAAGCGCTGGGCACTTTCAATTACCATAACGGATGCGTTCGGTACGTCTACTCCGACTTCTATGACGGTAGTGGAAACCAGAATTTGGGCGCGTCCAGCGGCGAATGCAGACATATTGAAGTTTTTGACCTCGGACGTCTGCTGCCCGTGGACAATCGCTACCTTGTAGTCCGGATCCGGGAAACGCTTGATAATCTCTTCGTATCCCATTTCCAGATTGTTGAGATCCATTTTTTCGCTCTCAAAGATAAGGGGATAAACCACAAATACCTGGCGTCCGAGGGCTATCTGTTCGCGCATGAACTTGTAGACGGCGGGTTTTTTCGCATCTGAAATCATTGCCGTTTTCACCGGCTTGCGACCGGGCGGCAGTTCGTCTATCACCGATACGTCCAGATCTCCGTACAGCGTCATAGCCAGCGTCCTCGGAATAGGCGTTGCCGTCATGACCAGTACGTGCGGTGCTATGCGCCCGTGGTGGGTGTTGCCTCCGAGAGGCGTGCCACCCTCGGCATCGTTAGAGGGAGGGGCCCAACCGCCAGGTTGGGAGGGATGAGCGGCGGAGCCGCGAACCGGGTCGGAGGCAACACCCACCACGGGCGCTTTGGGCCCCTTAGCCCAAAGTTTAGCCCTTTGGTCAACTCCGAAGCGATGCTGTTCATCGACAATTGCCAGGCCGAGGGCATGGAACTGAACGTTGTCTTCTATGAGAGCGTGCGTACCTACGATAATCCCTATGCTTCCGTCTTCCAGGCCGGCATGAATCTCCCTGCGCTCTCTGGCAGTACTGCTTCCCGTCAGAAGCGCACACTTTACCCCGGTAGGCTCCAGATACTTGGAAATATTTGCAAAGTGCTGCTGCGCAAGCACTTCGGTGGGGGTCATTATGCAGGCCTGATAACCATTGTCAACGGCCAGCAGGGCGCTGAGCACTGCCACCATGGTCTTGCCGGAGCCGACGTCTCCCTGCAGCAGGCGGTTCATCTGATGGCCGCTCTTCATATCTCCATGAATCTCGCGTATCACCCGCTTCTGCGCTCCGGTAAGCTCATATGGAAGGGCGTTGAAACAGGCGTTGAATGCGGCGCCTACCTTGACTATGGGCAGGCCGATACTACTTCTGGACTGGATATATTTCTGTTTCAGCAGGGACAGCTGAAGGAAAAAGAGTTCTTCGAATTTCAGGCGGCGTACCGATTTCTGCAGGGCATATCCGTCGGCAGGAAAATGGATGTTCCGGAGTGCATAACCCAAAGGCACCAGGGCATTCTCCTTCAATACGTAGTCCGGCAGTGTTTCCCTGATTTCCGGCAGGCACATGGCCAGCGCGGCGCTCTGCAGTTTGCACATTACCTTGCCGGTTATTCCTCCGTTCCTGAGTTTCTCGGTGCTTGGATATACTCCGGTAAGTGTTCCTTTCGCTTCTGCACCCCCGGACAGGGGATTGTCCACTTCCGGGTGAACCATGTTCAGCCGTCCGTTGAAGTCAGACGGTTTGCCGAAAAAGAGGAAGGTGTTTCCCGGTTTCAGGCGTTCGTAGTTCCACTTGATGCCTTTGAAGAAGACCATTTCCATCTGTGCGCTTCCGTCATCGACGATTACGCTCAGCCGTTTGGCGGCACGCAGTTGAACCGGCCCGCCGGCAGCCATTTGCGTGCTTCCTCCAGGGCCGAGCAGGGTGCTGCTCACCACGGTCGCCTGTATCTGCACATAGGCAAGGTCACTTCGCACCTCCCGTATCGGGGTGATGCTCGTGCGGTCTATATAGCGGAAGGGGTAGATGCGGAGCAGGTCCACGAAGGTTTCGACGCCCAGTTCGGAGCGAAGCAGTGCAGCCCTCTTTGGCCCCACACCGCTCAGATACTGTATTTCAGAATTCAGCGCCGACATAACTACAAATATAATAAAAAAGGGTGGCGCCGCCACCCTTTTTCAGATATTATGCAATCTTAAAGTTTCGGACCGGCCTTTACCAGGGCCTTGCCGGCACGGTTGCTTTCGTACTTGTGGAAGTTCTTGATGAAGCGTCCGGCGAGATCCTTGGCTTTCTCTTCCCATTCGGAAGGCTTTGCATAGGTGTCGCGGGGATCGAGGATTCCGGTATCGACTCCTGCAAGTTTAGTGGGTACTTCGAAGTCGAAATATGGAATCTTCTTGGTAGGGGCCTTGTCGATGCTGCCGTTCAGGATGGCGTCGATGATTCCGCGTGTGTCCTTGATGGAGATACGCTTGCCGGTTCCGTTCCATCCGGTGTTCACGAGGTAGGCCTTTGCACCGCTCTTCTTCATCTTCTTCACCAGTTCCTCCGCATACTTTGTAGGATGCAGTTCAAGGAATGCCTGGCCGAAGCAGGCGGAGAAGGTGGGGGTAGGCTCAGTGATGCCGCGCTCGGTACCTGCCAGCTTCGCGGTGAAGCCGCTGAGGAAGTAGTACTTCGTCTGCTCGGGGGTAAGGATGGAAACCGGAGGCAGTACGCCGAATGCATCCGCCGAAAGGAAGATGACCTGTTTTGCGGCAGGGCCATGGCTGTCGGGACGCACTATCTTCTCTATGTGGTAGATAGGATAGCTGACGCGGGTGTTTTCAGTGACGGACTTGTCGTTGAAATCAATCTTGCCTGCCTTGTCTACGGTTACGTTCTCCAGGAGAGCGTCGCGACGGATGGCGTTGTAGATATCGGGTTCGGACTCCTTGTCGAGCTTGATGACCTTGGCATAGCAGCCGCCTTCGAAGTTGAAGACGCCCTTGTTGTCCCAGCCGTGCTCGTCGTCACCGATGAGCAGGCGCTTCGGGTCGGTGCTGAGGGTGGTCTTGCCGGTGCCGGAGAGGCCGAAGAAGATGGCGGTGTTCTCGCCGTTCATGTCAGTGTTGGCAGAGCAGTGCATGGCCGCGATTCCTTTCAGAGGCAGATAGTAGTTCATCATCGAGAACATTCCCTTCTTCATCTCGCCGCCGTACCAGGTGTTGAGGATTACCTGCTCGCGCGAGGTGACATTGAAGGCAACGCAGGTGTCTGAACGGAGGCCGAGTTCCTTGTAGTTCTCAACCTTGGCCTTGGAAGCGCAGTAAACCACGAAATCTGGTTCCTGATCGAATTCCTTCTGGTTCTTGGGACGGATGAACATGTTGGTCACGAAGTGTGCCTGCCATGCCACCTCCATGATGAAGCGTACCTTCATGCGGGTGTCCGCGTGGGTGCCGCAGAAACCGTCCACCACGAAGAGCCGCTTGCCGCTCAGCTGTTTTTGGGCAAGTTTCTTAACATCTTTCCAAACCTTGACGGACATCTTGTGGTTGTCGTTCGGATAACCTTCGGTGGTCCACCAGATTTCTCCGGGAGCACCTTCTTTGGTGGTCTTGTCGTAAACGATGTATTTGTCTTTGGGAGAACGCCCGGTATAGACGCCGGTCATTACGTTGATTGCGCCGAGTTCGGTAACCTGGCCTTTGTCGAAGCCTTCCAGCCCCGGCTTGGTTTCTTCATTGTAAAGAACTTCGTACGTGGGGTTGTAAAGGACCTCTTTTACGCCGGTTATGCCATACTTGGCAAGAGATTTTTTATCCATAGATATTTGAATGTTTAGAGTTTGTTTTCAAATCGTACAAATTTACATAAAATGCTGCAAAAAGTAAACCGGCGTCATCACAAATGATGAACAATTACAGAAAATTTGACAGGAAAATTGCGGCGATTGCCAGAGGTGCGAGGTATTTTATAAGGAAGTACACCGTTCCGAACAGTCTGCCGTTCGCCTTGAGTGTGCCTCCGGAGCAGAATTCATCGCGAACGTCGGCTTTCGGCATCTTCCATCCGACGAAATACACGCATAATATGCCGCCGATTGGCAGAAGTATGTTGCAGCAGATCCGGTCAAATGCCCCGAATATGCCGGAACT